>JGI20215J15232_1000012_pt1 | contig 121154 bp, 85 predicted proteins | sample WetSurMetagenome_2_FD_15232 | JGI IMG/M metagenome (IMG submission 15232) | reverse complement strand
GGACGGCTTTTGACTACATTGGCGAGGCAAGCATCGGATGGAGGGGATACTTTCAGAAGCAGGATTTCTTCCCATGGAACCTTGCATTTTGCGGCGACATTGATATCTGCGGGTGGAAGCGTCCTCAATCCTATTACCGGGATGCCCTGTGGAAGGAAAACCAGCTGACTATCTGGGTAACACCGCCTGTTCCCTCATTCGAGCCTAATCCCGAAAGGCAGAGCTGGTCAAAATGGCAATGGCTCGATGCTGCAAAAAGATGGAACTGGGAAGGTTACGAGGGCAAGGAACTTGAAGTCACCGTCTACTCCTCATGTGAACAGGTGGAGCTTTTCCTGAATGGGAGGTCACTTGGGAAGAAACCTGTAAGCAGGCAGACAAAGTTCATGGCTACATGGAAGGTCGGGTACGAGCCGGGGATCCTTTCAGCAACAGGCTTCACCGGTAAAAAGAAAGCAGCAGCGGCAGAGATCAGGACCTCCGGGGCGCCGGCAAACATACGGCTGACTGCCGACCGGAGCACCATAAAGGCCGACGGGCAGGATCTTTGCTATGTGACCGTGGAAATTGAAGATTCCAGGGGTATAAATAATCCCCTCGCCGAAAACGATATCAGGTTCTCGCTTGACGGGCCGGGGAAGATCATCGGGGTAGGGAATGCAAACCCGGTCAGCCTCGAGAGCTTTGTGCAGCCGGTAAGAAAGGCCTGGCATGGCAGGTGTCTTGCCATAATCAGGTCCGGCAAACAGGCAGGAAAGATAATCCTGAAAGCGACCGCTGACGGCCTTAATAAGGCTTCAATCGAGATTACCAGCAAGTGACATGGGAAATAATTCGGCCGCAACATTAATGTAATTCCCTGTTTTTATTTATTTTTATAATGCTTACTTCATGATGTAATGTCCGGAAAGGGGAATTTTTCAGGGGAAATTCATTCACTACGATCTGCAAGCAGAAAGTAATCATAATAATTAACCTTTTAAACCATGGGAAACCTTATGAAACCTAAAAGCGGGATTTCGAGAAGGAAATTTCTCGGAAGCACTGCCGCTGCAGCTGCACTTACTATGGTGCCGTTGACTTATTCGTGCAAAGGGACGCCGGCAGCGGCTCCTGCCACAGTACCCGCTTCAGACAAACCCAATTCGAATTTTGGAGGCGTTCAGATAGGTGCAATTACCTATAGCTGGAGAAGCCTGCCCGGAGGTATCGAGAACATTATCAAGTATTGCAAGGAAGCCGGTATCAGCTCTATCGAGCTTATGAGCGGCGACCTTGAAGAGTACCTCGGCGCACCGAAAAACCCGATCATGGCTTTCTTCGCTGCTATGCAGCCGCCTCCCCCCCCTCCGCCTCCACCTGTCAAAGAGCAGTCGGCTGCAGCCAAGGCCCGTCCTGCCGGTCCGCCTGCAGGAGGATTTAAGATGCCGGAATTCACTGCTGAACAAAAAGCAGCGATCGAAAAATATAACCAGGATATCAAGGCATGGCGCCTTGCCCTCCCCATGTCAAAGGTAGAGGAAGCAAGGAAGCTTTTTGACGATGCGGGGATCGGGATCCATATTGTCAAGTTTTCACCTGCCAGGTGGTCCGACGAAGAGATCGACTATGCATTCAAGGCAGCCAAAACCATGGGCGCAAAAGGCGTGACAGACGAGATCGGGGAAGAGGCTGTAAAGAAGCTCGCACCATTCGCCGAGAAGAACGGCATGTATGCGATATTCCACAACCATATGCAGTTTGCAACCCCGGGATTCAGCTACGATCCGTTTTTAGCCGTATCGCCGGCCGTAATGTTCAATTTTGATGCCGGCCACTTCTTCGGATCCACAGGGCTGCATCCGAATACAATACTCGAGAAATATCACGACAGAATATTCAGTGTCCACCTGAAGGACAAAACCGGCCCTAACACTGATCCGCCAAACACCAACCAGGTCTGGGGACAGGGTCAAATGCCCATGGCTGAGGTCCTTAAGATGATCCAGAGCTCCAAGTGGCCCATATACTGCGACATCGAGCTTGAATATGACGTGGCACCCTGGTCTAATGCCGTTAAAGAGACGGGAACCTGTAAAAGATATGCAAAAGAGATACTCGTCTGTTCCTGAAATAATCTGAAAAACACGGGAATATAACCCGGTTCAGCTGACGAAAAAGCGGCCCATATGCATTTTCGTCAGCTTTTTTTTTTGGAAAAACCTTGACTAAAACGCGGACACGGCATAACTTTACTGATGTGTAAGTGTCTAGATAAGAAGACAGGTTTCCGTGAATTTCCCCGGAACGCTGAATTGATCATCATTAACCTAACTTAATCCATATGCCGGGTATTGAATTATTTGGACAGGAAGAACGCAAGGAAATAATGGATGTCCTTGAGACCGGGATACTGTTCCGGTACAACCATGAAGACCAGAGGAACGGACACTGGAAAGCAAAGACCTTTGAAAAAGAGCTTGCCGAATACCATGGAGTTCGGTTCGCACATCTGACAACGAGCGGCACCACAGCCGACAATCTTGCACTTGCCGCTTGCGGTATCGGGTTCGGGGACGAGGTAATAGTCCCGACCTTCACATTTATTGCCCCTGTGGAGGCAGTTTTGCAGGCGGGAGCAATCCCCGTATTTGCGGATATAGATGATACATTATGCCTTTCCGTTTCAAGCATTGAGGCTGTGATCACACCAAGGACAAAGGCGGTCCTTCTTGTCCATATGTGCGGCGCAATGGCTCAGATCGATGCAATTGCCGACCTCTGCAAGCGCCAGGGCATAATTCTAATCGAAGACACAGCCCAGGCACTGGGAGCATCATTCAACGGGAAGAAGCTCGGGACATACGGCAAAGTCGCAGTGTACTCATTCGACTTTTTTAAAATGGTCACTGCCGGTGAGGGCGGAGCGATAATCACTGACGATCCGGGCATTTATGAAATCGCATCACAGCATGCCGACCATGGGCATACACATACCGGGACAAACAGGGGCGCAGAGCCACATAACATTATAGGCACAAATTTCCGGATCAGCGAACTTCATGCTGCAGTCGGACTGGCCCAGTTCAGGAAATTGCCATATATGCTTGAAAAACAACGGGCCGACAAATCCCTACTCGAGAAGTTCCTCTCAGGTTATCCGCAGATCAGGCTGAGGAACATCCCTGACAGAAAGGGTGACAGCGCCACGTTCCTCGATTTCTTTCTTGAAAGTGAGGAAATTACCAGGCTGGTCCTGAAAGGATTCGATGAACAGGGACTTGGTTATGCATACTGGTATGACAATAATTACCACTACCTCAGGAACTGGGACCATCTTAAACACCTGAAAAGCGCGGCAGTGCTCCCAATCGCATGCCTGGAACCGCCACAGGATTATGCAACCATCTCGGTACCGGGGTCTGATAAGATCATGTCGTGCCTGGTATCTGTCCCGATCAAGGTCAGGTGGACGGAAGCCGACCTCAGGGTAGTTATGGAGAAGATGGAAAGTTCGTTCGAAACGGCATTCAATAAATCATTCTGATAACCCGCCACATATGTACAGGATAATAAAAACAGTTCCCAGATGCATCTTCGGGAAAGGCAGCTTGGATCAGCTGGATGAAATACTTAAACCGTTCAGGAGCGGTCCTGATCATGGGATAGTCTTCATGGCGGATGATTATTTCCGGGACAAGCCTCTTTCCGGCAGGATCCCGGCCGGGAAGCATGACATGCTCCTCTGGATCAACGTAGATGATGAGCCCAAGACATCTGTTGTCGATAATTTACGTGACCGGATCCTTTCGGAAAGTGGTTTCGTTCCTGCAGCCGTCGTCGGAATAGGCGGCGGAAGCATTATGGATTATGCAAAAGCTGTTTCCGTCATGATCACCAACAGCGGTTCCTCGGTATTGTACCAGGGGCTTAACCTGGCTAAGAACCCTGCGGTTTTTCATATCGGGATTCCTACCTTGTCGGGCACCGGAGCGGAAGTCTCAATGACAGCTGTGCTTACGGGTCCGGAAAAGAAGCTTGGCATCAAGGGCGAATTCACACCGTTCGATCTTGTTGTCCTCGATCCGGAACTGATCCGTGACGCCCCGGCAAATCAGCGTTTTTATACAGGCATGGATGCATATATTCACAATGTGGAGTCGCTGTGCGGGACAAGCAGGAACTGCATGAGCGATTCATACGCTCACCAGTCGCAGGTCTTATGCAGGGAAGCTTTCCTTGGCACCGGTCTGAGCCGTGAAGAGGCCGACGAAAAGCTGATGATCGCCTCCTGGTTCGGCGGACTGAGCATCGGGTTCAGTGAGGTGGGTGTTTGCCATGCACTGTCATACGGGCTCTCTTATGTGCTCGGCTACCACCACGGAATCGCCAACTGCATAGCATTCAACCAGCTCGAAGATGTTTACGGGAAAGATACTGATGACTTCCACAGGATGATTGAGATCCATAAGATCGATATCCCCCACAATATTTCAAAAGGATTCACCGATAACCAGCTTCTCCACATGGCAGAGGTTTCAATTAAGCTTGATCATATGTGGAAACATGCTTACGGGCCAGAGTGGCGGAATGTGGTATCAATAGACAAGATCGTCGGCTGGTTCCGGAAAATGTAGGCCCGTGGCTTCTCAGTGCTCTCTGTGTCTTCTCAGTGCTCTCCGTGTCTTCTCAGTGCTCTCCGTGCCAGTTCTTAAAAGGATCTATACCACACTTCCACCATCTAAAACATAATGCTTTTAGTAGCTATTTCATTCCTTGCCTTCTGGTATTCCTCATAAATCCCGGTAAACCTTGACCTCGCCTCGACTGTCTGGTTATAATTCCCGTTGAGCCCGGTCAGCAGCTCGCATATTTCCCTCACAGCGTGGCACCCGGCAGATGATCCCGAAATGTAGCTGGCAATGTTATTCGTTCTTACATAATTGAATAACAAAGGATTGGATCTGTTATTCACAAAGAATGAGAGTTTGCATTTCATTGCAACCTCGATATCGATTATATCATCGAAAAAGAAGGCAGCTTCATCAGGAGTGATCCTGAAATTCTCGTTTATGCTTTCGAGTGCTGATCTCTTGTTCTTCAGGTTCATAAAGATCCCGTCAAAATGTTCCCGCTTTGAGAAATCAAGTGCGGTCTGGTTGTTCATCCCCGTAATGATAAACAACAGGGGTATATGCCCATACCTCATGTAATAGCTGAATCTGAGCATGTTAATGCCCATTGAATCTATCTCGGAATAGGGACTCCCGGTTTCACCCGTTTTCACCCCGCTGTTGAAGACTCCGTCCCAGTCGAAGATGAAAACCCTGATGCCGGCCAGGCTGGCTTCGATCTGCTTTGCCGGGGTGATGAATATCCCCCCGAGGTCTTTGAAGATGTTTTCTATATCCATTTTATTAGGTCCTGAATATCGACTAGTCCTTTTGGCTTCTGGTTTTCAGTGACTACCAGGTTGTCTACTTCCCTGGTCCGGAACACTTCGATCACATCTGAAAGGCAGCAATTGCTATCCACCGATACAGGGGAATTCCGCTTCAGTTCGGAGAATCTCTTATGAAGTATGTCACCGTGGTTTGCCTTGATAGATCTCCTGAGATCCCCGTCGGTGAAGATCCTGTAAATTTCACCCTTATCATCGAGGATGATCACCGCCCCGATCCTGGATTCGGTCATCAGCATAAGTCCGTCGAGCACCGATGCATTGTAATTGAGAAAGACCTTCTCATCGATTAAGAGGTCCGAAGCCTTCATTGTAAGCATTTCATTGTGCTCGGTGAATTGCTGGATTCCAAGCTGGGTAAAATGATTCTGCGGAAGCTGCTTCATGATATTCCATGGAATGGTGCAGGCATGGGCACCGGTATTAAGGGCATCCTTCACATGTTCGATATTCCTCACAGACGAAAACATGATCCTTGTCGGATAGTTGTATTTTTCCACGGTGTTCACGCACTGTTCGACGAGCTTAAGTGCATCCTGCCCCTGATCCTGAAGCCTTCCGACCAGCAGGCAGACATACGTGGCCCCTGCACAGAATCCCATATAAGCCTGCTGAAGTGTATAAACAAGATGGATATTCACCTTTATCCCTTTTTCGATCAAGCCCTTGCATGCTTTCACGCCTTCGATGGAAACCGGGGTTTTAAAGACTGTCCTTTCCTTGTCGAGCCCCAGGTCCAGGATCCTCTGTGCCTCTCCTATGATCCTTTCAGAGCTATCCCCCATGGCTTCGACATGAAGCAGCTTTACCATTTTCGACAACTCTGCAATGGTCGAATCAACATCTTTTATTCCTTCCCTGTGCATGAAAGTAGGAGTGGTCGTAAGCCCGGCCAGGAACCCGAGCCGGTTTGCTTCACGCACCTCCTCAATCTTAATAGAATCGAGATAAAGTTCCATGGCAATAGTTATTAATTTGAACGGTATTTCCTTTCGATATAATGAAGTTCGATCAGAGGCTTGATGAATTCCTCGAGCGCACTAAGCTTGAGCTGGCTTGCAGCGTCACATTTTGCAGTTTGCGGATCCGGGTGGACCTCTATGAATATCCCGTCAACTCCAGCGGCGACACCCGCACGCGAGAGAACAGGCAGGTATTCCCTCATCCCCCCAGCAGGATCGGAGCTGGGAATCCCATACTTCCTGATGCTGTGTGTGATATCAAACACAACCGGGTACCCGAATTTCCTCATCTCATGAAAGCTCCTGGGATCAACAACAAGGTCGTTATACCCGAAAGTATAGCCCCTTTCGGTCAGGATTATGTTGTGGTTTCCCTGGGATTCGATCTTTTTTACCGGCTTCCCCATGTTTTCAGGTGAAATGAACTGGCCGTGTTTCAGGTTGATCGCTTTATTGGTCCTGGCTGCCTCGACGACCAGCAGGGTCTGCATGCACAGGTAAGCCGGGATCTGAATAATATCCAGGACTTTGACCGCTTCCGGTATTTGCTCCGGGTAATGAATATCTGACAGAACTGGCAGGCCGAACAGGCGTTTTATCTTTTCGAGCATTTTTAAGCCTTCCGTCAGGCCGGGCCCGGCAAAGAAATCAACTGAACTCCTGTTGTCCTTCATAAATGACGACTTATAAACAACAGGAATATCAAGCTTCTCCGAAACCTTTTTTAGAGCTTCGCCGGTTTTCAGCATAATGAATTCTTCTTCAATTACGCAAGGGCCGGCAATGAGAAAAAACTTCTCGTCATTTAAAAGAAAGTCCCCCACCTGAATACTTTGCATAGGAATTGCTAGGTTTAGTAAACGCCAACACCACGAAGGAATCAACGAAAGGATCTTTCCAACTTATGCTGGACTAAAGTTACTAGATTTTAGACAAACCATATGAAACAAATGTTTTAAGATTTGGCCGGATTAAATTGTTATTTTTTTCACAATACAATTTTACCTGGATCCCGTGGGGAATTATTTTTTTTAACCCTTTTCCTGTATCTTTAAAGGGTCGTAAATTACCCGCCTTTTAACTTATAATCCGATGAAAACCCGAAGAACGTTTATCCGTCAGTCGCTTATTGGAGCAGGCACGCTGATGATTGGGGCATCCATGAGGCCTTTCATTTCTGAAGACAGTGATATTAAATTCTCACTTGCCGAATGGTCCTTCCATCGGGAAATTGAAGCCGGCAAGCTTGATCATCTCGATTTTCCCGTAAAGGCGAAGAAAGAATTCGGGATCTCGGCGGTCGAATATGTAAACGGGTTTTTTGGTGGTAAAAAGATGGATTTCAGGAAAGCTGCCGTGAATTCCGCATACCTTGGCGAATTACTTAAACGAAGTAAAGATGCCGGCGTCTTCAATCACCTGCTGATGTGCGACGATGAGGGTCCGTTGTCGACCGTTGTTGAAAAAGAAAGGCTTGCAGCGGTCGAAAACCACAAAAAATGGATCGATGCCGCCAAATTCCTGGGTTGCCTGACGATCAGGGTCAACCTCCATGGGGATGGTGATCCGGATGGCCGGAAGAAAGCATCTATCGACTCGCTGGGACGGCTCGGGGAAATGGCAGGAAAGTCCGGGCTGAACGTGGTGGTCGAAAACCACGGCAGCGTAACTTCCGACGCTAACTGGCTGGTGGATGTCATGAAGCAGGTAGGGCGCAGGAACGTCGGGACCCTGCCGGATTTCGGCAATTTCTGTATCTCCCAGCCCTGGGGGACCATCCAGGACGGATGTGACAACATGTACGACATTTACAAGGGAGTTGAACAGCTGCTTCCGTTTGCCAAGGGAGTCAGCGCAAAAACATATGATTTCGATTCAAACGGCGAACAACCCAAGCTTGATTATAAGCGGCTTATCACGATTGTGAAAACATCCGGATTTAAAGGTTATATGGGGATAGAATTTGAGGGTAACACCCAGCCTGAGGATGAGGGAGTACGCAAAACCAGGGCCCTTATCGAAAAATTCCTTTAATCTCAGCTGAAAATCCTTTGGACCAAAATAATACCAATCAGCATTTCCTAAGATCGTGCAGTCCGCAGAAAGTTCCCGTTGTACGGAGCATTGAACTGATCCAATCGCTGGTTCTGATCTTTCTGATTCTGCTTTGCAGCTCATTCCCGGTGAGCGGATTCCCGCTTAAGGGGCCGGCACCTGTTCCAGGCCTCAGCCAGGGGTCGGATTCTGTCCCGGATTATCAATCCCTTTACAATGGGAGGATATGGCAAAATCCATGGTACATGATCAGGGGAGACCAATTCCTCTTTTCAAATACCTTCCTTCCGGGATCGCTCACTATGAGAGGAAGGACCTATACCGCGCTGAGCCTTAAATACGATATTATGAACGACGAAGTCCTGATTCCCTTCTATTCGGGCGGGATCATGCAGGTCAACAAGGAAATGGTCGACAGCTTTTCCATTGTTTTCTCGGGGAAGAAGTACCGGTTTGTCAACCTGCCACCCGATTCGTCAGGCGGACACGGCGGTTATTTCAACGTCCTGCACGAAGGCAGGACTGGCTTGATGGTAAAACACATAAAGAAGATTGAAAAGCTCTCGGTTGAAGGGAAGTATGACGGTTTCTATGAAATAAGTAAAACATATATCCAGAAGGACGGGCAGATTCACCTGATCAGGAACCTCAACGATGCCCTGAGACTTGTACCCGACAAAAAAGCTGCAAGGGAGTTCATGAGATTGAATCATATCGGGATAATGAACAGTGATCCGGAAAGTTATATTCCCCTCACGGAATTCATTGACAGGTTGGCTGCTAAAACAAAGGATCAATGAAGGCAGGTATCTCAGCGCTGATCCTCTTTGCTGTACTGTCATTTTCTGTGGCAGCCCAGGATAAGAAACTGCCGTCGGCACTGACCGCAGGCATGACTTTCCGGGAATTTGCATCCGCAGCGCAAAACCTCCTCAGGGTCCGGATTTACTACAGGGAAGAGTGGGTAAAGGATATAAGAACCGGCAACTATTCAGAGGATTTTACCCTCTCCCGGATCCTTGACTCACTGTTCAGTGGAAAGCGGCTCTTTTATTTCACCGACAGGTCCGGGAATATTGTTGTTACAAAGGATTTCATGGTTAAAAGGATCGGTGAAGTCTCAGTTGCCGATACAGGTGTGACAGCCCCTTCTTTTGCGGAGGAGCCTGCGCAGGATCACCAGGTGAAGGGAAACCAGTTCATCCTGATCGGGAATCCTGCCGAAAGGAATAAGCCAGGGAAGGGGAATATCTCCGGGTACATAACTAACAGTGCAACCCATGAACCTGTTGCAGGGGCATCAGTGGTTGAAAAGCTGCTTTCAGCCGGAACGATCTCCAATGAATTCGGGTTTTACTCACTCCCCCTGCCGAAAGGTATCCATATAATCAATTTCTCATTCATGGGGATGAAGGAGAAGAGTGCCAATATCGACCTTGCAGGGACAGGAGAGCTGAATATGGAAATGACCGGCGTACTCATTCCCCTTAAGGAGACAGTTGTATCGGCACAGAAGAATGTGGTTCTGCAGCGGTTTGAAGCCGGGGTAGAGAAGATAGACCTGACCAGCTTCAGGCTCACGCCCACGGCAATGGGTGAGGCTGATATCATTAAGGGCGTGCTCCTTGTGCCGGGGGTCAAGTCGGTTGGGGAGGGCTCGGCCGGGTTTAACGTCAGGGGAGGTTCCGCCGATCAGAACCTTGTGCTGCTGTACGATGCCCCCATATACAATACATCTCATTTCTTCGGGTTCTTCTCAGCCGTGAATCCCGATGTAATAAGCGACGCCACCCTTTACAAGGGAGGTATCCCGGGACGTTTCGGGGGAAGGATATCCTCAGTCCTCGATATCAAAGCCAAAGAAGGGAATATGGATAAGTTCAGGGGGAATGCAGGTATAAGCCCGATCACTGCCCATGCCATGGTCGAAGGCCCGATAAAAAAGGACACGCTTAGCTATTTGCTGGCTGCCAGGACAACCTATTCAAACTGGATATTCAACATACTGGATTACTCATCGTTCCAGAGGATCAGGGCATCATTCTACGACATCAATGCCGGGCTGACCTGGAATGCAGGCAAAAAAGACAAGTTGGAATTTTCATCGTACATGAGCCATGATGCTTTCCGGCTCGGAGCCGACTCAGTTTACCGGTATACCAACAACATACAATCACTAAGGTGGCGCCATTTCTTCAGCAGCAGGTTCTTCTCGACACTCTCGGCCAATAACAGCTATTATAAATATTCCATATCGAACGAATCAAAAACTCCCGGATCATTCGTTCTTTCCCATCAGGTCAACAGCACGGGACTCAGATCAGATTTCAACTGGTTCCAGGGCAGGAACGAAGTCAATTTCGGGGCCGATCTCACTTATTACAGCATTCATCCGGGAAGCTACCTGCCTACCAATGAATCATCGCTTGTAACCCCGCACGTCATGCCACGGGAAAGGGCGCTTGAAAGCGCTGTATACGCGGAGGACAAGTTTACCGTGACAAGCTTCTTCGCAGTCAACCTCGGAGTCAGGATCTCTTCGTTCCTGACCTTCGGACCCGGTGAAGCGATGGTTTATAAACCGGGATTTTCAAAAAGCAGGTCTACCATCACCGACACCCTGACATTTGCAAATGGACAGATATCAAGCCATTACGGAGGGCCGGAAATCAGGCTGTCGATGAATTTAAGGACATCGCCGGTCACTTCCGTCAAGCTGAACTACAACCGGACCAGACAGTATATTCACCTGCTTTCAAATTCAACTTCCATTTCTCCTACCGACACCTGGAAACTAAGCGACTATAATATCAAACCCCAGACCGGCGACCAGGTTGCGGCCGGTTTCTACCGGATGTGGTTCGGCAACAAGGTCGAATCATCGGTCGAAGTCTATTACAAGACCATTAACAACATGGCCGATTTCAAGGGCGGCGCCAATATGGTCATGAATGAGAATATAATAGAGGAGATGGTAAATGTTAAGGGGAAGGCCTACGGGCTCGAACTGGCGCTCAGGAAGCAGGAAGGGAAGCTGCGGTTCACTCTCGGATACAGTTATTCAAGGACTTTCATCAGGAGCATCAGCTCGCTGAAAGAGGAGATCATAAATGACGGGAAGTGGTTCCCCGCTAACTTTGACAAGCCAAACGATCTTTCTTTGACAGTCAATTACCTCTTCTCCCGCCGGCTGAGCTTTTCCGCCGATTATACCTACAATACAGGCCGGCCTATCACCTATCCGGTCGCCACTTACCATATGTACGATTATATCCTGATCCACTACTCCGACAGGAATAAATACAGGATCCCCGACTACTCGAGACTCGACCTATCGTTCCGCGTGGGAGGAAGCCTCAGGGTGCACAAGATCGCCAATCCCTCGTGGACCTTTTCAGTATATAACCTGCTTGGACGGCGAAATGTCTATTCCGTTTACTTCAGGAAGAACGGGGATGAAATAAAGGGCTATAAGCTTTCGGTCTTTGGCCAGGCAATACCGTCGGTCACATTCGGTTTTGACTTTTAGGATGATGAAGATACTCGGAAAAACCAGGAAAGAAACGCTGATGATGAAGATGAAGGATATGAGGACAGATGAAGAGAGGCCGGGGGGAAGCATCCGCAGGCTTTGGTTCCCGGTTGCGCTCCTTTCCGTCATCTTCCTCAGCCGCTGCGTGACTGAGTTCGTTCCTGAAATAAGCGAACAGAAGGAGCTGCTAGTGGTCGAGGCATTGATTACCGACCAGGAGGAGACATATACCGTCAGGCTTTCAAGATCTTTGCCGTTCGGGAAGAAAAGTGATGCCAGGGCTGTCACAGGATGCCTGGTAACGGTGTCCGATGATTCCGGAAATTCATATATGTTCAGAGAAAAAGAAGCGGGCATCTATATCTCCGATTCTACAAGCTTCAGGGGCCAGCCGGGAAGGAAATATACTCTCAGGATCAACACATATGACGGCATCAGGAGCTTCAGCTACGAGTCCTCACAGGTGGAAATGAAACCTGTTCCTGTTATCGATACAGTTTATTACGAAAAGACCACTGTAAAGGAAGGGGTGGATTTTATGCCGGGGATTGATGCATGCAGCATTTACCTCGATACCCACGATCCGGCAAACTCGTGCAGGTATTACAGGTGGGATTTCACAGAGGTTTGGGTGCTCAGGCTGCTTTTCCCGGTTCCCAACATAAAATGCTGGATCTACGACAGGTCAGCCGGGATAAATATTAAAAGCACCGCTGCTTTCGATGAGGACAGGGTATCAAGGCAGCCTGTGACATACATCACAAATATCACTGACAGGCTGAAATCGAAATACAGTATCCAGGTAAACCAGTATTCGCTGAACGAGGATGAATATGTATACTGGAGGAAGCTCCAGAATCTCGGGGATGAGGTCGGAGGTCTCTATGATGTGATCCCAGCTTCTGTTCCGAGCAACCTGTCGTGCATCGAGGATCCTTCAGAGAAGGTGCTGGGCTATTTCAGTGTCTCCGCGAAAACGTCAAAAAGGCTCTTCATAAAAGATGAATTTGAAGGGATAATCGACCGGTACAATGACTGTATCTCCGACACTGTGTACGGCAACGGGGATATCCCTGGCCTGGGGACTTCTGTCTGGATCCTGATCGATCATCCGTTCCCGAGCCATGTGCGTATTCTGACAGACAAGAAAGGGTGCTACGACTGCACTGTCAGGGGAACAACGGTAAGGCCTCCGTTCTGGATAGGTGAATAATTGAAACGCAGATCAGGTGATGCATTTAAGAAAACATATAATCCGGGTCCTTCCCCTCCTCCTTATGATGGTCGCAGGAACACCGCTTGCCGCCCAGCCGGAATCAGGTGTCCTGAAGAACATCAGGGACAAGTTTCAAAAATGGATCAGTCTTGAGCAATGGGAGGAGGTCTACATCCATTCCGACAGGATGGAATATATAGCCGGCGAAAACATGTGGTTCAACGCATATGTAATCGACAGGCGCACAATGAAGCCGTCAGCCCGGAGCAGGATAGTGTATTTCGAATTGCTGAATGCCGGGAACAGGCCGGTTATTCAAAGCAGGATATTTACCGGCAATGGACACGGGCCGGGATTTGCCAGTCTGCCCGATACCCTGAGCACAGGAATTTACACAATCAGGGCCTATACCAACCACATGAAGAACTTCCTTCCTGTGAATTGCTTTATCGGTGAGATCCGTGTATACAATACCATGAGCCCGGGATCATTGAAATCAAAGATGATCCACCGGGCAGATTCCGGAAAAGGAATTGGCAATGACCAAAGGGATAACCGGGCGGCAGGAGATCTTTCACTGAAAGTCAGTGATCGAGATAAGGAAAACCTGGAGATCACCGTGATGACCGGCGGAAATTCCATGGACAAGGCTGGTGATCTCTGCTACATCTTTATTCAGACTCACGGGATAACGGATTACTCGGGCGAAGTAAGGATCACAGGCCAGGCGACTGTGACTGCGGTGCCAAAATCGATCCTGACGCCGGGCATAAACCAGATCACTCTTTTCGATTCAGCCGGTAGATATATGGGTGAGGCTTACTCTTACACCCCTGACAGGGAAGGCGCAGCTACGGCAGTGATATCTCCCTTACAGGCAGGGACCCGGAGCCGGATCACGGTCGAGGTCATTGCCCGGCGGGAACAAGGCGGCAATCAGGATCTTTCAAATCTCAGCATCTCGGCCGTCCCTGCATCACTGGAGGAACCGGCAAGCCTCGATGACTATCTTCTTTTCGGGTCGGAATTCGGGGACCAGCATGAACTGATCGCCGGTTTTAGAAAAGCGGGAACCTCACCGACCATGATCGATTCGTTGCTTCATGGGCTGAGGAGTCACTGGATCAACTGGCGAAACATCCTCACCGACAGCCTGCCGCAGATCAGGTACGAGTCTGAGGCGGAGGATCATTTCCTGACAGGTTCCCTGATCGACATGAAACAGAATCAAAGGCTTGCCGGCAAACTCGTATTGATGTGCATCCCCGGCAAGGAGCCGGATTTCAGGTATGCTATGACCGATGCCCGCGGAAACTTCAGCTTCAGGCTGCATATTGATGAAGAAATTAAGGACATGATACTTATGCCTGACCAGGAGGGGGACAACCTGAAGATCATTTTGGGTTCATCGTTTGCCGGCAGCTTTCCGCAATCAGTCCTGAAACCCGGGCCAAATTCCGATAACATCCCGGCATGCCTCGAGGATCTCAGCACTAACCTCCAGGTGCGCAGAATCTACGGGATCGTTGACACATGCGGATATATGCAGGCATTGTCAAAGCCGCTCAGGAAGGTCAGGTTCTACGGGAAGCCTGATATCGAGCTGGTGATGTCGGATTACGTGACACTCCCGAAAATGGAGGAGGTCTTTTTCGAGATCCTCCCGCATGTGTCGCTGAAAAAGAAGGACAAGGGCTATAAAGTTTCCGTAACTGACCGGATTGACAACACACGGCTCGAATTCTCCCCGTACCTTTTCATCGATGGGGTTCGCATCATGGATGCATCAATTATTGCCGGCACCGATCCTGAAACCGTGGATAAAATAGATGTGGTCAACGGCCTGTATCAGATTGGGAGCTATACTTTTACCGGGATCGTGAACTTAACCACAAAAAATGCTGATTTCAGTGATATCCCGCTGGCAGATTATATGACGCGGATCTCATACAGGGTGACTGATCCGGTCCCTGCATTCAGGGAACCGGATTACCAGGCTCAGGGCAGTCAGGGAGGGACAATACCTGATTTCAGGAACACGCTTTACTGGTCACCTAACCTTAAGACAGGAAGCGGCGTAACAATTTGGACATCTGATATTCCGGGGGATTACAGGGTATCTGTCCAGGGCTTCGATCAGCATGGAAACATCGTTTCTGCCTCCGGCATCCTTACCGTGAAATAAGGGATTCCCCGTGCGTCCTGGCTGCCGCGAATCTTCATGCAAGGTTATTCTTAATCCTGCTGTAAAAATTGTCCCTGTAAGTGACGGAAAGGGGTATCCTTTCACCTGCTATCCTGATCACTCCCCTTTCAATGGCGCTTATCTTATCAAGGGAAACAATATATGATTTATGGACCCTGCAGAATTTCTCATCCGGAAGGCAGGACTCGAGTTTTGAGAAGCTCTGAAGCGTCATGATTTTCCTTGTCTTGCAGACAATCCTGAGATAATCCTTCATGCCTTCGACATACAGGATCTCGGTCAGGTCAATCCTTTCGAGGCGATACTCGGTCCTGACAAAGATAAAGCCGCTCCTCTCCTGTCTGGGATCATGTTTATCCGTCTTTTCCGTGATCTGATCCATCACTTTGCCAACAGCTTTCATGAACCTTTCGAATGAAAAGGGCTTCAGTAGGTAATCGGTTACATTGAGCTCAAACCCTTTTACGGCATACTGGTCATATGCGGAAGTGATGATCACCTTTGCCCCGGACGTAATTGCCTCGAGGAACTCTATCCCCGTGAATTGTTCCATCTGAATATCAAGGAATATCAGGTCGGCATGGTTCTCCTTCAGCCATGCGACGGCTTCAATGGCATTATCGAAAGTCCTGACAACATTCAGTCCGGGCACTTTGGCTGAAAACGCTTCAAGCTTTGATGCAGCCAGAGGTTCATCGTCGATGATAATGCTGTCAATCTGCATTTGTATCGATTGTTAGCGAAACACTGAATAAATGGCCCTTGTCGGTAATCTCCAGGTTGTGCTTGCCAGGATATGAGAGGTCCAGCCTCTTCCGGATATTGCTGATGCCTAAGCCGGAATGTCCCGTTCCGTCGGCGGAGCTGCGGGGCTCGCAGTAGTTTGTTATTTCAAAGCGGATGATCCCTCCGTTTGAAAACAGGTGTATATCGATTGCTGGTTTTCCGTTCCTGTAGCTGGCAAATTTAAAAGCGTTTTCGATCAGCGGGATAAAAATAGCCGGTGAAACCATGAGGTCGAGGTTCCCTTCTGCACTGAACCTGATATCATCGGGTGATTTTATCCTTATCCGGTTGAGCTCGATCAGGTTCCGGATGTATTCCGTTTCCCGGTGAAGAGGCACAGTGTCAGCCCTTGTTTCATACGTAAGGTAGCGCATGATATCGGAAAGCCTTATCAGGGCTGATGACGCCTCATCAGGGTTCTTCCGGATAAGCGAATCAATGTTGTTAAGGGTGTTGAAAAGAAAATGGGGATTCAGCTTGCTCTTTAAAAGGTCGAGCTCCATTCCGAGCCTCTGGCTGTCCGATTCTGCCTTCTGGTTCATTGTCTCGAACCAGTTTATGATCACCCTGAAGAACGATCCGAAAAGAGCTGCAGTGACTACAGGGTAAAAGCCGCTCAGGTGGGTGCGGACCGAATAACCGCTGAAAAAGTGGGTGAAAGTGCCATCGAACAAGGCCCTGGAAAGATAGAGAAGAAGATATCCGAAAAACGGCAGCACCAGCACGCTCAGGAAGGAAACCGCAAAAAATGCTGCGAGCTGTTTGCGGTTCAGGAACAAAGGGGTAATGAAAAGGTAGAACAGGTAAAAGACCACCATCAGGTAGAGGAACCCGATAGCATACGAAACGATCTGCCTGGCGGGCATGCCCTCGACAATTCCTGAAAAGGGCAGATTTGCGCAAATGGCAAAAAGCCAGATAAAGGTATGGATCAGGATCAGTTTCTTCTTGGTCAGCCTCATTTCACCGGAATTCAACGGACAAACTTATCAAATATTTCAGCATCAGATTTTCTGAAGTTCAAATATATACCGGGAACCGGTAACCCCCAAACCGGATATACATCACAGGCAAATATCCCTGCGAATAGTGAAATTCTATCTGCAAGATCAATTGCTTGCCCGCTCAAACAGATCAAAGCGAAACCGTGGGATCATACAGCCTTGTCTGCGATAGCTATGACAAACCGCATTGACTTCCGGCAGGAGAATAGCTGAAATTTTTATCGAAAAGCCGTTAAACAGTTAAATTCCGAGGGCTCTTTTCAGGTCGGTAATCTGGGTATCCCAAAGGTAGATTGCATCATCCCTTTCATCGGCCTCAGCAAAATCGGAGATCAGCAGGGCCAGGTCGCCTGTAATGTCGTGCACGATAATCCTGAATTCGAAGAAGTTGGTTTCGGCGTCATCATTGTCGGCCCATTCAAATCTGACAAGCTTATATTCCTTCAAAGCAGTCAACCTTGCTTTGAATTCCATCTTGTTCCAATGAAAAACAAATGAATTACCCTGGAGTGTGACATCATCAGCGAACCATTCACCAAGGCCTTCTGGGGTACTTAACCGGGAAAAGAGCACTTTGGGCGAGCATTTAAGTTCATATTCGAGTTCGTACTTAGCTCGCATGACCATTAAATTTATTGCTTCTTAAGCGCAATATAGAAAAAATTATTAAAAGAAAAAATCATATTGGAAATCAGGCATTATCTGTTTATATTTGCCCCGCAAAAAAAGTGAAGCACAGCCGCACTTTTTGCATCAAAGGCACTCTTGAAAGCAAGAGTGACCGGTGAATGGCGAGATAGCTCAGTTGGTTAGAGCGCATGATTCATAATCATGAGGTCCGGGGATCATTCCCCCGTCTCGCTACGCTTGAGAATCAACCACTTACATAGTCATACTTGTAGGTGGTTTTTATTTTTTGCCAGGTTTGCGCCGGGTTTTAAAGTCCACATCATATGAAAGCCGACAGCCTTATTCTTATTTCCGTGGATTGCGGTAGCGGTAAAATATGTTTGGAAAGTCTATTTTTTTATAATATATTGTATATCAGTTTATTGTTAATGATTTAATTGTTAATTTATTAACAATTAATATGTTATAACTTTGAATATCAGCATTTAACCGGAATCATCCGGATAACTTCAAATCAATCGACCGGACTGGACCATAGCAGGCGCCAGCAATTCAATTGATGGTTCCTTTTATCACCGGTTCGGGTCGCTAAAACAGGAAATCTTGAAAAAGCTGAGAACCGAAAAGAATAAAATCCCGGGTGTCTGCTATGCATTCACATGGGATGGAATTGAATTACCGGTACTGGATATAACCCATCCTCTTTTTATTTCCAGCATCGATGAGGGGAAGCTTGAAGGAATGATCACCAGGATCGCCCCGGAAGCCAGAAAGAGGGCCGAAAGCTTTAACAGGATGCCTCTTCTGATAAAAAGGTTCCTTTCAAAGAATTCATTTATCATGGCCGGAATGCTTGGTACCAAAACAGATAATGAATATGTTTCAGGATTAAGCACCATGATGATGAAACTCGGTCCCGGACTAATTGGTAAGGGAAAAGTGCTTGACAGGCTCGGGGCAAAGACATCAGGGGCAATAATGGTCAGAATGAGAGCGAGAGACACGGCATCATTCCTGGCCGATTCAATAAGGACCGCATTGAAAAACTCCGGCAGAAAGGAGCTATGCCTGGTCAATATCGGCGGCGGCACCGCAACCGACTCGCTGAATGCCTTGATTCTCCTCGCAAAATCGGATCCTGGCCTGATCCCAGGTATAAAGATCGAGCTGAACATACTGGATGTGGATGATTACGGTCCGTTGTTCGCAATCCGTTCCGTGGAAGCGCTAATGTCCGGAGGTCCCCTGAAAGGAATGGATATTACCTGCAGGCATATCCTGTTCGACTGGAGAGAGACTTCCGTGCTTAGCGCGCTGTTGACAAAAAGAGCTGACTGGCTGACACTTTTTTCTTCAGAAGGAGGATTGTTCGAATATGCTGAAGAAGATGACATAATCAACGTTCTGAGAACAATAGCCGAAAATGTCAACAGCCCGGCATATATTTCCGGCTCTCTCATTAAAGATCCGGTAAACGTTGATCCTGTTTATTCAGAGACTGTTGAAATAATGCCTTTTAAGCCAAAGCAATATGGGATTGACGGTTTGAAGAGAATTGCTGAAATATCCGGATGGAAGATCAATGCGACTTCAGATAAGAATCCGAGATATCTCATTTTCTCCCTTGTACATGGGTGATCACAATAAGGTAAGGATTAAGCGCAAATACATATGACATTCTGTGGCGGTGCCTCTGCGTTACTCTGTGCCTGCTCCGTGATCTCCGTGTAACCTTTCCTTCTCCTTGCCGTATCCCGGCCCGCAATAATGCCTTCCGTTCAGCGTTTTTAAAGTATCCCGGCAATCATGAATATCACAAGGCAACGGAAATTACACGTATTGAGCATTGTAATAGTGCTGACCGCCCTGGTAGCGAATGCCTTTTTCTCAGGCTGCAACCGGTACATCCAGCGTGGCTACAGCAACAAGATAATCTATCATAAGGGTTACAGACGATAGCCCGGGATTCAGCCCTCCGGATGACTTATTCTTCCTTGTTGGCCCTTTCGATATTCCTGTATCCCATCTTGTCGACCTTCCTGTCGTAGGTCATCAGCCCGTTGGTCTCTGTTTCGCAATCGGTGGTCTGCGTGTAAACGACAGCACTGAGACCCTTATCCCTGACGTACTTGTGGATCAGTCCGAGGTAGCTTTCATAGGTTTCCCGAAGCTTAAGTGTGTCACTGAATGTTTTATAGCCCCAGTTTCTGGATTCCCAGGTATGGCCTTCAACAGGGAACCCTAGGCCTCCGTACTCACCGATGACGATGGCCCTCCGTTCCTCAGGATCAGGGCACTTCGGATCCGGATACGTATGAACATCCCTGATGTCGCCTGTTCCCCGGTCGGTCCAGCCTGATGCGCTGTTCACAAGCCTAGTTGGATCAAATCCCTTGATAAGGTCTGTGATTCTTTGGGTATCCCATTGACCCCAGCCTTCATTGAACGGGACCCAAATGACTATTGACGGATGGTTGTACTTAGTCTCGATCATCTGCTTCAGCTCGTATTCAAACTGGTTGCCGGATTCGGGTGTCTTCCTGATGTCCGGCATATTCCCGTCGATATAGCTGTCGCCGCTGGGCATATCCTGCCAGACCAGCAGCCCAAGCCTGTCGCACCAGTTATAATACCGTCTATTCTCGACCTTTACATGCTTCCTTAACATATTGAATCCCATCTTTTTTAGCATCACAAGATCATGGGACATCGCCTCATCGGTGGGTGGCGTGTAGATGCCGTCAGGCCAGAATCCCTGGTCGAGCGGTCCGTTCTGGAACAGGAACACATTGTTGAGCAAAATCCTGGTAAAGCCGCCGGCCGCCTTGCCCAGTGAGATCTTCCTCATCCCTGCAACCGAAGCTATCTTGTCAACAGGCTTATCTCCCTTCCTTAGTTCGATCGTAATATCATACAGGAAAGGATTGTCAGGTGTCCATAGAACCGGATCTTCAATCCCGACTGATATAGTCTGGCTGCAATCACCGGCTGCTTTTGCAACCCGCTTCCCGTGATCCGACATCGTTACTTCAGCCGACAGGCCTTCCTCGGACGGGCTTACACTGAACGAAAAGGTCTTTGTATCCACATCAGGCACTACCCTGAACGACCGGATATATGCTTTGCTTACAGGCTCGATCCAGACTGTCTGCCAGATCCCCGTTGTGGGAGTATACCAGATGCCGCCCGGTTCATTGACCTGCTTGCCTCTCGGCTGGGGCCCCGAGCTGGTAGGATCCCAGACGCAAACCAGGAGATCGTGATCGGCTTTTAACCTGAGCAACCCCGAGATCTCGAACGAAAAGGGATCATAGCCGCCCCTGTGCGTACCTGCCTCCTTCCCGTCGACCCAGATGGTCGTTTCCCAGTCGGACGCCTCAAAATTGAGCAAGAGTTTACCTTTTTTCCAGCCTGACGGGATCCTGAATGTAGTTTTATACCATAGGTTCATGGAGTCAGACACCCTTTTCCTTACACCCGACAGCGCCGATTCAACCGGGAACGGCACCAGGATCTTTCCGTCCCACTTCTCCGGCCTTGTGCCTTTTGGAGTAATGGCATAGTCCCAGAGCCCATTCAGGTTCAACCAGTTATCCCTGACCATATCAGGCCTCGGGTATTCAGGCCATGGAACGTCAGGATCGACTTTCGCGGCCCATTCCGTCAGCAATGGATTATCAGCGATTCTCCAGGAAGCTTCATTCCTGGTTGGTGGTGTGCAGGCAGCCAGCGTACCGGCCAGAAGCAAAAACGAGATCTTCTTCATTTCAGATTAGTCAGTGTTTTTTAAAGTCCATCCTAATTGCTGGATGTAAAATACTGATAAATATATCAATATGTTTTTGCAAAATCATGATCAGCGGGGCGTTTTTTCAGGGGGGAAAATACATATGGTCAGATCCCATTCCCGTACGGAAGAAAGTTTCACCTGGAAGGACCGGCCGCGTAGAGGTCAAATCGGGGGCTTTATTCAACCCGTCGATTCAGGCATATGAAAATTTGTAAAAATGAAGTACTTTTGCACTTCAAAAGAAGGAAGGCTAAAAGTGAAAAAGCTCGATAAATTTGTTCTGAAATCATTCACAGGGCCGCTGATACTCACATTCTTCATCGTGCTCATTATCCTGATCCTTCAGTTCCTGTGGATGTACGTCGACGACCTTGCCGGCAAGGGGCTTGAATTCAAGGTACTCGCTGAACTTCTCTTCAACTTTTCCCTGTCGTTTGTCCCGATGGCCCTTCCCCTGGCGATCCTGCTTGCTTCCCTCATGACTTTTGGCAACATGGGTGAGTACACCGAGCTGACTGCCCTAAAATCTTCAGGCATCCCGCTGAAAAGGATAATAAGGCCCCTGATTTTCATGGTTGCAGCCATTGCCATGATTTCGTTCTTCTTTTCGAACAATGTTCTGCCTTACGCCAACAGGCGTGCCAGGACACTGTTGTACGACATAAGGCAAAAGAGGCCTGATATCAATCTCCAGGCCGGGACCTTCAATAACGATATCGACGGATTCAGCATCAAGGTTACTTCCAAGGACCCTTTAACCAACCGGCTCGACAAGATCTTCATCTACGATCACCGCGACAACCAGGGCAATACCTTCGTAACATATGCCGATTCGGGCTACATGAGGGTGACGCCTGATGAAACGGCGATGCAGATGGTCCTGTACAACGGCTATTCATACAGGGAGATGACTGAAAAGAATGAAGGTCCGGCAACGAAACACTATCCTTTCCGGAAAGACACATTCAAAGAGCAGACCCTTGTGGTATCATTGTCGGGATTTGACCTGGAACGCACTGAGATTGACCTTTTCAAGTCAAATTCATCAATGAAGAACATAAGCCAGCTTACCCACGATATCGACTCCCTTAACAGAAGGTATACCACCCGGGTCAATGACCACCTGAGGGAATTCAAAGAGACATTCCTTTACACGGTCAGAACACCGATGGTCAAGAGCAGGGATATCAAGACTGACAGTTCCGCCAGGGTTGGAACCATGGCAAAGCTCGATCTGAAAGCGGTCTATGATTCGCTTACCGTGCAGGAAAAGAGGATGGTGCTGAACAAGGCGCTGACCCAGGTAAGGCAGGGCAACAATTACGTTACCACACAGAACAAGGCCCTTCATAATGACATCAAGTTCATAAAGGGTTTTGAAATAAGCTGGAATGAGAAGTTCACTATGTCCTTTGCATGCATTGTGTTCTTCCTCATCGGGGCCCCGCTCGGTGCAATAATAAGGAAGGGCGGACTCGGGACCCCGGCGGTTATTTCCGTGCTTTTCTTTGTGATCTGGTATGTTGTCTCCATAACCGGGAAAAAACTCGTCGAAGAGGACCTGGTCGGAACGATAGCCGGAATGTGGGCTTCGTCATATATCCTTCTGCCGATAGGTGTCTTTCTCACATATAAGGCATCCACCGATTCGGCAATAATGAACATCGATACTTACCTGATGTTCTTCAAAAGGATCAAGGACAGGCTTTATCGAATAATAATACTCGGAAACCGCAGCACACCTGAATTTGAAGACCAATAAACGAATTTGAAATGAATGATATTATCAAGCTAAACACGATCGAAGAAGCAATTGAAGATATAAGGAAAGGAAAGCTCCTGATTGTCGTGGATGATGAAGAGAGGGAGAATGAGGGCGATTTCATCTGTTCAGCTGAACTCATTACACCCGCGACCGTCAATTTCATGGCCAAGCACGGAAGGGGATTGATATGTGTTGCACTCCCCGAAAAGCGCTGTGAGGAGCTGGAACTCGACCTGATGGTTGGAAGGAACACATCGCTGCATGAGACCCAGTTTACAGTCTCGGTCGATCTTCTGAGCCCTGAGTCTTCCACCGGAGTATCAGCGATGGACAGAGCCCTTACAATAAAAGCGCTGGTTAATCCTGAGACAAAACCCGCGGACCTGGGACGGCCCGGGCACATCTTCCCGCTCAAGGCAAAGACGAAGGGAGTCCTCAGAAGAGCCGGTCATACCGAGGCGGTCGTTGACCTGACACGCCTTGCCGGGCTTTTTCCCGGGGGTGCGCTCGTCGAGATAATGAACGATGATGGGACCATGGCCCGTCTTCCTGACCTGCTGAAAATAAGGGAAAAATTCGGCATCAAGATCATTGCCATACGCGACCTGATCACTTACACACTCGACAGGGACTCCATAATCCAGAAAGGCGAAAAGGTAAGGCTGCCGACCGAGTACGGCAATTTCGAGTTCATCCCGTTCAGGCAGACCAGCAACGGGCTCGAGCATGCTGCCATCATCAAGGGAAGCTGGACAAAGGATGAGCCTGTCCTGGTGAGGCTGCATTCATCATGCTTCACCGGCGACATTTTCGGCTCCATGAGATGCGACTGCGGCCCACAGCTTCATAAGGCAATGCAGATGGTCGAGGCTGAAGGCAAGGGTGTCGTTATTTACCTTAGCCAGGAAGGCCGTGGAATAGGACTGTTCAACAAGATAAAAGCCTATAAGCTCCAGGATGAAGGAATGGACACCGTCGAGGCAAATCTGTCACTCGGGTTCGGGGAGGACGAACGCGACTACGGCGTGGGTGCAAGCATTATGCGTGAGCTGGGACTCGGTAAGGTAAGGCTTGTCTCGAACAACCCCGTAAAACGGGCCGGGCTTGAAGGTTACGGGATAAGTATTGTCGAGGTTATACCCCTTATCATCCCGCCGAATCCCCACAACCAGTTCTATCTCGAGACCAAGGCAACCAAGATGGGTCATAACATGAAACACACAAAGCATATTTCCAAAGATTAACAACTCCTTTAAAAAGGTGACAACAGGCCAGAAACACCCGGACAGAGATCTCAGAGTGGTTTTCATGGGAACCCCGGAATTCGCTGTTGCATCGCTTGAAGCACTGCTTGACAGCGGTTTCGAGGTGGCTGCAGTTGTTACATCACCTGATAAACCGGCCGGAAGAGGCAGGCTGGTATCAAAACCGGCCGTGAAGGTATTCTCGGAAAAGCACGGCCTCAGTGTGCTTCAACCTGAAAACCTTAAGGACCAGTCTTTTATTGAGAGACTCAGGGAGTTGAAGGCAGATGTATTCGTGGTTGTGGCATTCAGGATGCTTCCCGAAGCCGTCTGGAGGATACCGGCAAAAGGAACCATTAACCTTCATGGGGCGCTGCTTCCACAGTACCGCGGAGCAGCTCCGGTCAATCATGCGATCATTAACGGGGAAACCGTAACAGGTGTCACAACATTCCTGATCGATGATAAAATAGATACCGGGAATATTCTCTTAAGGGAAGAAGTCCCGATTCTTCAGGACGAGAACGCCGGCGATCTCCATGATAAGCTCATGGCCCTGGGCGGGCCGCTGATCATAAGGACCCTGGAAGGTATTGCCTCCGGTACCCTGAAACCCAGGTCGCAGGACGAGTTCATCAGACCGGGCGAAATTCTAAGGAACGCGCCAAAGATCTTCCCCGAGAACTGCATAATTGACTGGAACAATCCACCGGCGGTCATCCATAACCTGATCAGGGGCCTGTCGCCCTACCCGTGCGCCCGGTCGGTATTTGACAACAGATCAGTGACGGTTTCATATAAGATCTGCAAAAGTCAACCTGAAGAGATTGAGCACGCCTTCAAGCCGGGCCAGGTCATTTCAGACGGCAGGAGTTACCTGAAAGTTGCGTGTACAGGAGGTTATATCTCGATCCTGGAACTCCAGCCCGAGAGCAAAAGAAAGATGGCTGCTGCCGAGTTCCTGAGGGGATTCAGGATCTCCGGTTTTACAGCGGGGATCAGTTGACCGGCTTAACGTTCTGCAGCCAGATCTGCTGCCCTGGCACGGGTTCGGAACCCTTTATCATCCTGTTCATTTCCAGCAGACTTCCAAGCTTAATCCCATACTTCTGGGATATGGAGTACATGGTTTCTCCTTCGGCTGCCGTGTGAAATTCATTACCGGCTTCAGCCTTGTCGCGCTTGGGTTGAAGATAAAGGATCTGCCCCGGAGTAAGCGAAAAGCTGTCGGTCATTTCGTTATAGCGCGGCAATTCCCATCTGAGAAGCTGAAACTCATTTTCTATCTTTTCCCTTGTATCACCGTCCTTTACAACGATATATTGAATTTTATTATTCTCCATTATCCTGGGGACCCTTGCCATCACCGCTCCGAATGTAACACTTTCTTCTGCTGCGGGCTGGCTTGTGACAGGCTGCTGCTTTGCTGCCGCAGGCCGGTTTTCAGCCTGTACCTTTTCCATTCGTTTAGCCACCGATCCGGAATAACCCCTGTCATACGCCGAAAGGTTGTTCTCCTCGACCTTTGTGATCAGTAATGTGGCATAATCCGGATTGGTAGCGTAGCCGGCTTTCTTCAGACCGTGTGCCCAGGCTTTGTAATTGGCCGGATCAAGATCGAAAAGGAAGCTGTAACGTGTCGTTGATCTGAGAAAATCGGAATGGTCGTAAAAGGAATCTTCAGGCCTCTTGTACTTCCTGAAGCATTCGTTATGCCTGTCGTCGTGCTGCCTGATCGTCATGCCGGTCCAGTCATTATGGCACTTGATCCCGAAGTGATTGTTCCCTATTCTTGCCAGGGAGCTTCTTCCGTAATCCGACTCAAGCATTCCCTGGGCGAGGGTGATACTCGCCGGAACCCCCGTCCTCTTCATCTCACTTATTGCGAGATCTTTATATGAATTTATATAATCTGCCGCACTCCCTGAAACAGAAACCGGCGAAGGGGAGACAACCGGCCTTGTTGCCCGGCAAGAAACAAGAATTAACAAGATTGCTGCGACACTGATCAGAACGTACCTTCCCTCCATACCCGACACTTTTCATGCAAAAATAGAAAAAAGGTTATCCCTGCCAAGATATTTTTATTCACAGCCTTAAAAGGTTATCAAACTTGAATATCCTGATTAATGCTAACTTTGGCAAGTTTAACCATAACGAACGACGGATTATGCCTCACAATAGAACCATTTCTGCTTCATACCTGGAGTATTCAGAAGAAGAAGAGCTGCCGCGTGATATCGGGGAGCTTATAGAGGCTGCAAAGAAAGCTTCGGAGGGTGCCTATGCTCCATATTCCGGGTTCTCGGTAGGAGCTGCGGTCAGGCTCAGCTCGGGGAAGATCGTCTCCGGCTCCAATGTCGAGAATGCCGCTTACCCCTCGGGGAGCTGTGCGGAAAGGACAGCGCTTTCATATGCAATAACCAACCACAGGAATGATTTTCCGGTTTCCATTGCCATTTCCGCCAGGGGAAATTCAGGGATCCCGGCACAGGTGGTATCACCATGCGGCAATTGCCGGCAGTTCATATCCGAAGAGGAGAACAGGACAGGAGGCAGGATTAGAATAATACTTGCCTGCAAGGACAAGACCCTGGTATTTGAGAGTATCAGCGATCTGCTTCCCCTGCAGTTCAGCAAATTAAGCTTTGTCTGATTCCCCCTCCCCTATGATCAGCTGGAATCCTGCACCGTGAATATTCTTTATGTTCAGGGTGGGATCCTCGGAAAGGAATTTTCTTAGCTTGGTAATATAGACATCCATGCTTCTTGCCGTAAAATAATCATCGGCCCCCCATATTTTCTTCAGAGCCATCTCCCTGCTGATCAGTTCATTGGGATTGAGCGCCAGCAGTTCAAGCAATTGTGCTTCCTTGGGTGAGAGTTTCTTCTCATCATTCCCGGAAGTCAGGGTCCTCAGTCTTGCATTGAAAACGAACTTTCCAATTTCGAATATGTCCCTGCTGCCTGTCTGAAAATCTCGCCGCGACAGGATTGCACGTATTTTGGCCAGGAGGATCTCAGTATCGAACGGCTTTGTAACATAGTCATCTCCGCCTGAACCATAACCCTTAAGCACATCCTCCTTGAGTTTCTTGGCGGTCAGGAATACAATCGGCACTACATTGTTTATCTTCCTTATCTCGCCGGCAATTGTGAATCCGTCGATATGGGGCAGCATCACATCCAGGATGCAGATATCATATGACCCCTTCCGGAAGTGATCAACAGCATATTTCCCGTCGTCAACCCAGTCAACGAAGTAATCATTCAGCTCAAGGTAGGACTTTAGGACCGAGCCGAAGCTCAGGTCGTCCTCAACAAGAAAGATTGTGACTGATCTCATATTCAAGTCTAATTATCACCGTTAAAAGGAAGGAATATATCAAACCGGCTTCCTTTTCCCGGTTCGCTTGTAACTGTTACGGTTCCCTTATGCGCATCAACAATTGCCCGCACATAATTAAGACCGAGTCCGAAGCCTTTCACGTCATGGACATTCCCGGATGATTGCCTGTAGAACCGTTCGAATATCTTGCTCTGCACGCTCTTGCTCATCCCGATGCCCTTGTCCTCAACAATCATCATCACACCTTTGTCGTTATTTCCTGTGGTAACCGTTATGTCCGGCGAGCCCTGTGAATACTTGATCGCATTGTCAAGCAGATTGTTCACAAGATTCGTAAGATGTTCCTGGTCACCCATTATCACCGGTTCCTGGCATTCCAGCTGCAATCTCATAATGCCGTTTCGCTGATGGACCTGGATCTCGAGGGTATCGGCTACATGCTCGATTATGGAATGAATCGATACATTTTCAAATTTAAAGGCGATCTCCTTCTTATCGAGGGATGCGATCTGAAGTATGGTCTCCACTTTCTTGTTCATCCTGCTGTTCTCCTTCTTTATCAGGCTGATGAAATGCCTGATGCTCGATTCGTCGCTGATTACTTTCGGATTTGTAATAGTATCCGCTGCAAGCGAAATTGTAGCTATGGGAGTCTTGAACTCGTGCGTCATATTATTGAGGAAATCCGACTTCATCTCCGAGATCTTCTTCTGGCGGATTATGAAAAAGAGACTCAGGGCAAATGTTGCCAGGATGATGAAGGAGAAGAGAAGGGAAGCTCCCAGTATGAATGACATCGAACCCAGCACATAATTGGTCCTTTTCGGAAACACGACCGAAAGAAGGATGGTCTGTTTGATGATGTTGTCGGGGAAAAGCTGGATCTTATACTTGCTTTTCAGGAATTCATTCTTGCTTGTTTTTCCGAAATTCCCGTCTTCGACCTTTCCATCCCGTATGATCGCAAAATCAAAAGGCGTTTCGATCCTGGAAAAAAGGAACGCCCTCTGCAGGGTGAACCCGACCTCATTCTTATCGAGCTTCATGGTTTTTTCCCACTGGTATGCCTCGGCAAGCATCTGGTCGCTCAGGTTCCTGAATTCACTGGCCCTTCTTTTTATCCAGTCGAGAAACTCCATCCTGTTTACCTTTACTGAGGAGGTATCACCCTGGCTGCCATCCTGTCCGCCTATCTTTATCTGGCCCGGCCTGTCGAGGGCTGAGAAGACCCCTGATCCCGAATCGGCCGACAGGGTTGTGTCCTTTCTTGAGATCAATGGTTTGTTGTACCTGACATTTCCTGTGGAATCAACTGTGCCTGTGACTGACTGGTTGGTAACGCTGATATTGATATTCTTCCCGTCGTTCGAGGAGTAGCTCCCCACGCTCATGTAGCTCGCAACCTCCCCCGACGGCGTGTTGAAGATCACGGGGTCATCGAACATCATATTATTGAAAAAGCTCATCCTCTTACTTTGCTCAATCGCACCTGCGGCATCATTGAGACTGGCAAAAACCTCCCTGTTAAAAATATCATTTCTGGTGTTGACTGCGCTCCTGATCCAGATGGACTGGATCCAGATAATACCAGCCAGGGATATTACCATCATAATTATCAGTCCGATGAACTTATTTCTGTTCATGATGCAAAAATAGTATTGTTTAAGTATTTAATTGACAGTTTTTAACGTTTCCTTAACGCTAATTAACCTGTTTTTAACTGACAAAAGTTAACAGGGATGTACTTTTGTTGAAAATCAATATGCCATGAAAAGAATTAAAGTCCTGATCCCGGTCGTTCTTATACTCCTTATTTCATTTCCGTCAGTGATTGCGCAGGAAAAGAAGGTTGAGAAGAAGATCAAAATTGTAATTGATGACAATTCCGGAAAACGGGTCCTGATCGATACGCTATTCAATGACGACGGATCTGCAGACTCCCTGAAGCTCAAAAACGGCGAGGTGGTTTATCTGAGAAGGAACTCGCACGATGATAAGGATTTTGCAGTTTCATACGGAAGCAGCGGAACCGCCGGAAAACCTGAGGGGAAAGAAGAGAGTATATCCGTTACCGTTATAAGTCCCGATTCAATGACCACCGGGTCAGTCGTTTCTGCAAGGGAGAATTCGGTTTATTCCATAAGCAGCGATGGGGATGAGAAGGGTGACAAGCGGTACGTGATCATATCAGGGCTTGAAAACGGGGATAAACATTCTGGCAGAAAATATGTTTATGTAAGCAAAGACAGAAAGGGAGGTCATCCCGGTGAAGAAAAGTTTGATGTTATAACCGACGGGGAGGTGACGGGTGATCAAACTGACAATACCAGGTATGTTGTTTCGAAGAATGGCATTACTGTTACGATAGAAGGGAAAGATGATGNAAAGGTTTATGATATCCTGAAAGAAGTTGAGAAGAAGCTTGGCATCAGCAATGATGAAAAAGGCGGAAATCAGGTTGTAAAGGAAACAAATACTAAGAGTATCAAAAAGAAGTGATTCCGTTTATGCTTTCATGATAAATCCCAAAATGAGTCCTGAGAATATCGGGGCTCATTTTCATATTACGACGTTCCGGAAAAGTTTCCAGACGTCTCCTTCCGGGAAATGTGCAGTTATGACGATCTTTTCCTTTTTTACCGGGTGAATGAACTCGAGGCGCCTTGCAAATAGGCTTATGCCGCCGTCTTCATTTGACCTGGGGAAGCCGTATTTAAGGTCTCCCTTTATCGGGCAGCCTATTTTGGCCATCTGGGCCCTGATCTGGTGGTGTCTTCCGGAGAGGAGCTCGATCTCAAGCAGGAAGAACCGCTCCGATCTTCCGGCAATCCTGTACGAAAGGGAAGCTTCTTTAGATCCCTTAACCTCCTGGTCGTAAGCGTAGCTCCGGTTCTGCTTCTCGTTCTTCTTAAGGAAATGGGTGATCACAGCTTCATCTTCAGGCGGCCTCTCCTTAGTCACTGCCAGGTAAATTTTCTTCACCTCCCTGGTCCTGAAAACCTCGTTCATACGCTCCAGGGCCTTGGAGGTCCGGGCATAAAGCAGCACCCCGCTTACGGGCCTGTCGAGCCTGTGGATCGTTCCGAGGAAGACATCCCCGGCCTTTTTGTACTTTGCGGCAATGTATTTCTTTACTTCATCATCCAGGCTGCTGTCGCCGGTCCTGTCTTTCTGAGACAAGTCGGATGATCGCTTGTAGACGGCAATGAGGTGGTTATCCTCATAAAGTACTTCAATCATCAACTGGGAGCTAGTATTGTTCCTTCTCGTTAGGGAAGGACTGCGACCTGACGTCGCTAATATATGTCTGCACGGCCCCCTTTATTTCTGCATACAGGTTATGATAGCGGCGGAGGAACCTGGGGGAGAACTCCTGTGTTATCCCGAGCATATCGTGGATCACGAGCACCTGTCCGTCGGTCTTTCCCCCTGCACCGATGCCAATGGTTGGTATCCTGATGGTTGAAGTGACTTCTTCTGCCAGTCTTGCCGGTATCTTTTCAAGAACAATGGCGAAACAACCGGCCTTCTCGAGTATTTTGGCATCCTCCATGAGCCGCCTGGCTTCTTCCTCCTCCTTTGCCCTCACTACATAGGTTCCGAATTTATGGATCGACTGGGGTGTTAGTCCGAGATGGCCCATAACAGGGATGCCTGCAGAGAGGATCCGTTCGACCGACTCCGCAACCTGCCGGCCACCTTCCAGCTTGACGGCATGAGCCCCGGTTTCCTTCATGATCCTGATCGAGGAGACCAGGGCCTCCTTCGAGTTTCCCTGATATGTCCCGAAGGGCAGGTCCACAACAACCAGCGCACGCTTGACGGCCCTGACAACGGAGGCGGCATGGTAGATCATGTTATCCAGGGTAATCGGAAGGGTCGTGTCATACCCGGCCATGACATTCGAGGCGGAATCCCCCACCAGGATGACATCAATCTCGGCTTCATCAAGGATCCTTGCCATCGAATAATCATACGCCGTAAGCATGGCAATTTTTTCACCCTTGAGTTTCATCTCATTCAGAACATGAGTGGTAACCCTTCTGACAGAATTATAAACTGACATATCTGTAGGTTTGAGAATTCCTGAATCAAGATCACAAAGTTATCTATTTGAAATGGATAAATCGTTCGAAATTGACTGTTTTTAATAACCGGCCACCCCTTCCGTAATCTGTCGTTTTGTCATAGGCAGTTCAGGTTCAGCCCGGATATTTGCCAAAATATGTCTGAAACGGGTAATGGCATAAACATTGTTTTATAAAGTGTCATTAATCGAAATTGATAAAAGAAAATAAAATGGGAAAAATAATAGGAATTGATCTCGGAACTACCAACTCATGCGTTGCAGTCATGGAAGGGAGTGAACCAGTGGTTATCCCGAACAGCGAAGGAAAGCGTACCACTCCTTCGATTGTTGCATTTGTGGAAAATGGTGAGCGTAAGGTTGGTGACCCGGCAAAACGTCAGGCCATTACAAATGCCAGGAAGACTGTTTATTCGATCAAGCGATTCATGGGTGAGACATTTGACAAGGTGACGCCTGAGGTAAAACGGGTTACTTTCAATGTCGTCAGGGGTGACAACAATACACCCAGGGTTAAGATTGATGACAGGATGTACTCTCCGCAGGAGATTTCTGCCATGATCCTCCAGAAAATGAAGAAGACTGCTGAAGACTATCTTGGTCAGGAAGTTACCGAGGCTGTTATTACTGTTCCCGCATACTTCAGCGATTCCCAGAGGCAGGCTACCAAAGAAGCCGGCGAAATTGCAGGGCTGAATGTCAAGCGAATAATAAATGAACCGACTGCAGCTTCGCTTGCCTACGGGCTTGACAAGAAGTCTCAGGACCTTAAGATAGCAGTATTCGACCTCGGGGGCGGAACATTCGATATATCCATACTCGAACTTGGAGACGGTGTCTTTGAAGTCAAATCCACCAATGGCGATACCCACCTGGGAGGCGATGATTTTGACCAGAGGATAATCGACTGGCTGGCAGAGGAATTCCTGAAGGAGGAACGTGTCGATCTCCGCAAGGATCCCATGGCACTTCAGAGGCTGAAAGAAGCTGCCGAAAAAGCCAAGATAGAGCTTTCGAGCTCCACAACGACAGAAATAAACCTGCCGTACATTATGCCGGTCGACGGAATTCCGAAGCACCTGGTAAAAACACTTACCAGGTCACAGTTCGAGAAGTTGTGCGATTCCCTGATCCAGGCTTGTATAGAACCCTGCCGGAAGGCTCTTGCCGATTCCGGCCTCAAGATTTCTGAAATAGATGAAGTCCTGCTTGTCGGCGGATCGACCAGGATCCCGGCAATCCAGCAGCTTGTAGAGAAGTTCTTCGGGAAAGTTCCGTCAAAGGGTGTCAACCCTGATGAGGTTGTGGCCGTCGGCGCAGCAATACAGGGCGGAGTGCTTACCGGCGAGGTAAAGGATGTCCTTCTTCTCGACGTTACCCCGCTGTCGCTCGGGATAGAAACCATGGGCGGAGTAATGACCAAGCTGATAGAATCGAATACCACGATACCGACCAAGAAAACTGAAGTTTTCACAACTGCGGCTGACAGCCAGCCTTCGGTCGAAATACATGTCCTGCAGGGCGAAAGGCCCATCGCATCCGGCAATAAGACAATCGGAAGGTTCCATCTCGACGGACTGCCGCCGGCACCGAGAGGCGTACCCCAGATTGAGGTCACCTTTGATATCGATGCAAACGGAATACTCCACGTTACAGCGAAGGACCGGGGTACCGGGAAAGAACAGAGAATCAGGATCGAAGCTTCATCGGGACTGAGCGATGATGAGATCAAAAGAATGCGTGAAGAGGCAAAGTCAAACGCTGACGCTGACCTCCGGGTAAAGGAAAAAGCCGATAAGATCAATGCTGCCGACAGTATGATATTCTCAACGGAAAAGCAGCTGAAAGAATTCGGAGACAAGATCCCCGGTGACAAAAAAGCAGCTATTGAAAGCGCACTTTCAAGGCTCAAGGAAGCGCATAAATCCCAGGACCTCGAGGCTATCGACAAGGCCCTCGCCGACCTTAATGCAGTCTGGCAGACAGCTTCGGAAGAAATGTACAAATCAGCCCAGGCTTCGGGTCCTTCCTCTTCCCAGCAGGAACAAGGACAGGAACAGCCAGGCAATGGCAAGGCAAAATCAGGAAATGATGAAGTGACCGATGTCGATTTTGAGGAGGTAAAATAACCACCAGGTCAATCGGACATATAAAAGGGGAGCCCTTCCGGCACCCCTTTTTTTATGCCAACCTTAAGAAGCGCCATTTTGAGCAGGGAGGCGCGATTTTCTCTATTCCTGCGACCAGCCTGTTTCACGGGGACCTCTAAATTTTGTATTTTTGCTTTAGTTTAATCATGGCCATATGAACATCAGATACAAAATATTGATCATCCTCTTTCTGGTCCCGCTTATCTCTGCCGGCATGCAGGATCAGTCACTCAACCAGACTGACAGGGAAGGAAGGAAACAGGGTCACTGGATCAAAAAATATCCCGACGGCAAGATAATGTACGACGGGTTCTTTAAAAATGACAAGCCGGAGGGCACTTTCAAAAGATTCTATGAGAACGGCGTGCTGAAATCAGCGATGACATTTTTGTCAGGGGGAACAGTGGCTGAGGGAACCCTCTATTTCGGCGATGGCCTGATAGCCTCGCAGGGAAAATATGTAAACAAGCTGAAAGAAGGCACATGGTTCTTCTACTCGCCAACCTCGAAAGGTCAGATCATAATGAAGGAAGAGTATGCAGGTGACCGCCGGAACGGGATTTCGGTAAAATATTACCCCGACAGTACTGTTGCTGAAAAGATCACCTATGAAAATGACAGCAAGGAAGGTCCATGGATGAAATATTATCCAAGCGGGAAGATCAGCCTCTCCGCCAACTGCTCCCGCAACAGGCTGAACGGAAAATACGAGGGTTTTTTCGAGAACGGGAATACAGAGATATCCGGAAATTATAAGGATGACCTGCGTGACGGCCCCTGGACCATCTTTAACAAGGACGGGAAGGAGAGGTTCAGGATAGACTATGTCCTTGGAATTCCAAAGACCAGCGATCTGGACATTTACGAAACGAATTACCTCGATTCCCTGGAGAAAAGCAAGCCGGCATTTCCCGATCCGGAGAAAACAGGACAAATATGGTAAAGGGATTTTTCTGTTCCTTGAGGTCCGGAATAACGGTATCAGCCGTTTTGCTGTTCGTTCAGGCCGGTGATCCGTGCCTGCAGGCTCAGCAGGTTTATAATTATTTCTACCGTGTTTATTTTCGTGACAAGGGAGCAGCCGATCCCTCTCAATATAACCTTTCCGGCCTTTTTTCCCGAAGGGCCGTCGGCAGAAGGGCCAGGAACGGTAATCCAGACCCTGACATGCAGGATCTTCCTGTAAACAGAGACTATCTTGATCAGGTCACAGCCCTGGGTTTCACCCTGCACTGCACATCGAGGTGGATGAACAGTGTCCTCTTGAAGACTGAAGCACCCGCTGACACCGGACCAGTTTCCTCGCTTCCATTTGTCAGTGAAGTCAGGCTGGTTAAGGACCCAGCGGCCAAGGGACTTTTCAGGGATAAGCTTGACCTGGAGCCGGATCAGGGTGGCCTTTCTCCGTATGACAGGCCGATGACAATGATAAATGCCCTGTCTGTCCACAATTCCGGGTTCACCGGGGAGGGCGTTGAAATCGCCATCCTGGATGCAGGTTTTACCGGTGCCGACAGGATCGAGTCTCTCCAGCCCCTTCGTCAAAGGCTGGGAATAAGGGGTACTTATGACTTTGTAAAAGGGAACAGCTTCGTGTATGATTATCACTATCATGGAACGGCGGTAATGTCGGTCCTTGCAGGATCGGTGCCCGATCTTCTCAGCGGCTCGGCTCCCGGAGCAAGTTACTGGCTTCTCAGGACTGAAGACCCTGAAACTGAATTCCCTGCAGAAGAAGACTACTGGGCCACCGGGGCCGAATTTGCCGACAGCGCCGGGGCAGACATTATCAGCTCTTCGCTCGGATATTTCAATTTTGATGATCCGTCAATGAATTACAAATACTCCGATCTCGACGGCAGAAGTGCATTTGTCACAAGGGTTGCCGACATGGCTGCATCAAGGGGCATGCTTGTGGTAAACAGCGCCGGGAACGAGAGGGACAGCTACTGGATCCATATCATTGCTCCGGCTGACGGCGAAAGTGTTATTGCCGTGGGTGCCGTCGACGGTGACAAAATCATTTCGGATTTCTCGTCTGCAGGACCCTCGTATGACGGCAGAGTCAAGCCGGACGTCGTTGCACAGGGAGTCAGTGTACCCGTCCAGTTCGATCCAGGCATTGTCTCCAGGGCTGCAGGTACATCATTTTCATGCCCGGTCATCAGCGGCTTGTGCGCCTGCGTTTTACAGGCCGTTCCGGCTGCCATGCCGGCAGACATTATCACTGCCGTCAGGTCAGCCGCCGACAGATTCCTTCACCCCGATTCGCTGTACGGGTACGGGATCCCGGATTTTACTGAGGTCATTTCAGGACTGCAGGACAAACTCCTCAGGAAACCCGTCAATGAGCCCCTTGTCTTCCCGAATCCTTTCGACTCGGAGGTGAGTATTGTTTTCACTGCAATTCCCAATAAACTCAGGATAGAAGTATTCAGCCTGTCGGGCAAGCTTATATTTGAGAGAGACCTTGCTGAATACATCAGCAGGTCATTTATCCTGGCCGACTTCGGGCAGATTCAGGATGGTGTCTATCTGCTCAGGATGAGCACTCCATCAGGGATTTTTACAAAAAAGATCATTAAGATCGGGAACAGACCATGAATGAGAAAATGTCACTGACCGAACTGCAGATGGTCATAAGGGATTCACTTTACCTGGCCCTGCCCGACCTTTACTGGATCGTCGCTGAAATATCTGAGATAAAGGAGAACTTCGCCGGCCACTGTTATCTTGAACTCGTCGAGAAACTTCCTGGTGATCAGAACATAAGGGCAAGGGCGCGCGGCATTATCTGGAGCAACCGGTACAGGTTCCTGAAGTCATTATTCGAGAACATGGCCGGTGAATCGCTTCGCGCCGGGATCAGGGTCCTCATCAGGGTCAAAATTGAGTACCATGAGATCTACGGGCTCAGCCTTGTGATAAACGACATCGATCCGGCTTACACCATCGGTGAAATGGCAGTTAGGAGACAGCAGATACTTAAGAGGCTCGGGGAGGAAGGGGTTATTGAAATGAACAAGGAACTCGAATTCCCGATAATACCCCAGAGGATCGCTGTTGTGTCCTCGAAAAATGCTGCCGGATACAGTGACTTCATGAAACACCTTACGGAAAATGCCTTTGGGTACGTCTTTCGGACTTCGCTCTTTGAGGCGCCCATGCAGGGGGCTGATACTGAAGCTGGTGTGATCAACGCCCTCGAAATGATCGCCTCACAGGCAGAACATTTTGACCTGGTCGCCATAATTCGCGGAGGTGGATCTCAAACCGACCTAAGCTGGTTCGATAATTACAACATAGCCTACTTTGTGACACAATTCCCTTTACCGGTTATTACCGGCATCGGGCACGAAAAGGACATGTCGGTCACGGATATGGTTGCGTTCAGGGCGCTCAAGACCCCCACGGCGGTTGCTGACTTTGTTGTGGAATGTATGAACAGCGCCGAAAACCACCTGCTGGAAATGAGTGAAGAGATCATCAGGCTCTCACGATCAACGATCGACTCGGCAAAGCTGAGGATCGACAGCTGCAGGGTAAAGCTTATCCCTGTGGCAAGGATGATGCTTTCGGAACTCAAGGGACAGCTGTCGGGCACAATCATTGAACTGATAAATATCGGAAAGGAATATATAGTGAGGGCAGGGCTTCTGCCTGCCAGCCAGCGGTCGAGACTGGCAGCTGCATGCAAAGCGTCAGTCACTACAAGGAATTCCGTGTTGCTCCGCCACTCTCAGTCTCTTTCCAAATCCTTATCCGCATTCATGAATTTAAAGTTCTCAAAGCTTGAGTCTCTTGAAAAATCGATACGATTCCTTGATCCGGTCAATGTGCTTAAGCGCGGTTACACGATTACCTCGATGAACGGAAAGATCATCACCATTGCCGGATCACTAAGGAAGGGTGATACCATCGAGACTATGTTCAGCGACGGGACAATCGGGAGCAAAGTATTAAAGGAATCAGGTGAAACGCAGTAAAACTGATTATATATGGCAAAAAAGGAATTTTCATTTAACCAGGCAGTTAACGAAATAGAAAAGATCCTCAGCAATATTGAGAGCGGGGAACTTGATGTTGACAAGCTTTCGGTCGAGGTTAAGAGGGCAGCAGAGCTTATAAGGCAGTGCCAGAAAAAACTGAGATCCACCGAAGATGAGATAAACAGCATCTTCAGGGACCTTGTATAAAAAAAGAATCCCGCGTACCAGGGCGGTGACGCGGGAAACTACTTTACTACCCTAAACCTAAATCCATGAAAAAACTCATGTAACCGTGCGGTTACTACCTTTGTTATATAAACGTAAATCTATATGTAATGTTACATTTTCGCTATAAATTTTATGAACAATCTTTAGATTTAAGTTAACATTTTATATTTCTACCCCAAGCACCTCTTTAAAAGCCTTTATAAAGGTTTCTTTAGGCAGGGCACCCATCGCCATATGAGGCTGTCCCGATGCTGGAACAAACAGGATCGAGGGAATATTCCTTACGCCAAAGACGGCCGCAAGCTCCATCTCTTCCTCGGTGTTCACCTTGAAAATATCAAGCTTACCTTCGAAATCCCTGGCAAGCTCTTCAAGCACAGGTGCCACCATCTTGCAGGGACCACACCAATCGGCGTAAAAATCGATCACACACGGTCTCTTCCCTTCAAACTTCCAGTCCTTGTTCGCTTCGTAGTTAAAAACCTTGCTGAGAAACGTCTCTTTAGTCAGGTGTTCAATCATATTGCTCATTTCCTTTAACATCCTTTCTTTGAAATAAAGATATTACAATCTTTGTACCAGGCAACCTGGCAAACCTGATTTTGTTCATTATTGCCTTTTAATTGTAACTTTGTCACGAATATTTAAAAAATTGTCATAACTACCTATGTCCATATGTCTTGAAGACAGGATTTTCGAAAAACTTTCGGAGGTTATCACCTCCGAAAATGTCAGAGGTTGGGTCATTGGCGGATACGTCAGGGATTGTCTTCTCAGGAGGGACCATCCGGATAAGGACATAGATATCCTAGTCATCGGCAGCGGAGTTGATATTGCGCGGAAGGCGGCGAAAAAGCTGAGGGTCCGCACCGGTGTGACCGTTTTCAGGAACTTCGGTACTGCGATGTTTAAATATGGGGATTATGACATCGAATTTGTGGGGGCAAGGAAGGAATCATACAGCCGGAACTCACGAAAGCCTGTTGTAGAGGAAGGAACGCTTGAGGATGATCAGAAAAGAAGGGATTTTACCATAAATGCCCTTGCGATCAGTCTTAACAGGGAAACCTACGGTGAGTTCCTGGATCCGTTCGGGGGGATGGAGGATCTTTCTGGTAAGATCATCAGGACGCCCCTCGATCCGGATATTACATTTTCTGACGATCCCCTGCGGATGATGAGGGCCATAAGGTTTGCAACCCAGCTTGGGTTCTCAATCGAAAAAAGCACTTTCAGCTCAATTTCAAGGAATGCGGCAAGGATAAGCATCGTCTCGGCAGAAAGGATAGTTACCGAACTTAATAAGATCATCGCGAGCCGCCACCCCTCAGAGGGATTTATCCTGCTGGAGCGGTCAGGGCTGCTCAGGATAATATTCCCCGAGCTCGACAATCTTAAGGGTATCGAAAAAGTGGAAGGCCGCGGGCACAAAGACAATTTCCATCACTCGCTCAAGGTGCTCGACAATATCAGCAGGAAATCGGATAACCTCTGGCTCAGATGGGCAGCCCTGCTTCACGATATTGGAAAGCCTGCCTCCAAAAAATATATTCCCGAGACCGGGTGGTCGTTTCACGGTCATGAGTTCCTGGGATGGAAACTGATTCCCGAGCTCTTCAAAAGACTCAGGCTCCCGCTGAATGAAAAGATGAAATATGTGCAGAAGCTGGTGGGCCTTCACCTCAGGCCCATTGTCCTCTCTCAGGAAATCGTGACCGATTCGGCGGTCAGAAGGCTGCTGTTCGAGGCTGGCGATGATATAGATGACCTTATGCTCCTTTGTGAGGCGGATATAACTTCAAAGAACGAGGCTACAAAAGCCAGGCATCTTGAGAATTTCAGCCTTGTTAGGAAGAAGCTCAGGGAGATTGAAGAAAAGGATGCCTTGCGGAATTTCCAGCCCCCCATCGACGGCGATGAGATAATCAGGATCTTCGGGCTTAAGCCGGGCAGGCAGGTGGGCCTCATCAAGAATGCCATCCGGGAAGCGATCCTCGACGGAATCATCCCCAATGAGAGGGAAGCTGCCCTGAAGTTTATGCTTGACAAAGGAAGAGAAGAAGGATTGTCGCCCCTTCAGGAGGTCATCTCGAAAAAAGATCAACTGTTACTGGAAGATGGTCACTGAACCCGCCCTGATATTTGTATCCCTTATAGGTTGAGAATGGTGTCTGCCCCGGATATTTGGGGTCATTTGTCAGCAGAAATGAGGGCCGGAAGACCTTAAAGCTGTTCTTGTCCGCAAACAGCCCTTCCCCGCATTTCATCAACCACTCTGAAACGATCACCTGGTCAAGCGTTTCCCATGTTCCCTGGTAACGATATGTTCCCGGGCTGCCGGCTTTGCCATCAGCAAGATTTACCAGCCGGACATGGGACCCGTCACCTGATTTACCAGCTGAGCCGGTAAGGGTAAGGATCACTTCATCATCCGGGCCGCTGTTGAAATCGCCCATTATCATGATCTTCGCATGGTTATTACACGACCTGTCAATTGAATCTGCAGCCGACCGCACCATCCATGATATCCGGCCTCTCAGGTCAGCTCCTGCAAGCACCCCTCCCCTTCTCGAAGGCCAGTGATTTACAAGGAGATGCAAAGTATCACCGGCAATCCGGCATTTTACGCAGAGAACGCTTCTCGAATGGAATTCACCCGCCGCGATCTTATCCGGTATCATCGACCTGTATCCAAGGACTTCAACGATGTCCTTCCTGTAGACCAGGCAGACATCGATCCCTCTTGGATCGGGTGACTCATCATGAACGATGCCGTAATTGAATCCCGACAGGTAAGTCCCGTAGACAAGGTCCTCAAGGACCTTCCTGTTCTCGATCTCCGAAAAAGCAACAATTGCAGGAGGTGACCATTCTCCTGCCGCAACGATTGCTTTATATATTGAGCTGATCTTTTTCCTGTACCTCGCCATGTTCCACCGCATCACTCCTCCGGGCAGAAACTCATCATCATCCTTTGTAGTATCATTAAAGGTATCGAACAGGTTTTCTGCATTATAGAACATGATCCTAAACGGATCAGCCTTCCGCTCCTTCTGTGCCTGAAGTCCAGGGAAACAAAGATAAAGCAGTGCAAAACTCAAGACTATCCTGGAGAGAGTCTTCCTAGAAGGCGTTGATCCACCGGTATCTGCGGGCACTCGTTCCGAATTTTACAGCGAGGCTTAACTCATGCGTTCCGACGCTCTGCCTCCTGATCTCAGTGAGGGTGAAATCATAGGCATATGCAAAATAAAACCTGTCATATTTAAGGCCGAGAAGAAGTATTATCGCATCATTTGTCCTCCACGAAACCCCTGCCCAGTAATCGTTTTTAAAATATGCCCTTGCTGTAAGGTCCATCTGGATTGCTTTGAAGAACATATCTGACGACTTTATAAAGGCTGAAGGTTCCAGCAGCCAGTCGCTCGAAAGTGGGATCTTGTAACCTCCCGTCAGGAAATAGTGTCCAATCTCGGAGTGTCTGTTCTCACCTTTGTTCCCGATCACTATCGCTCCCCTAAGAAGGTTGGTCATGGAAAACCCTATGTAATATCTGGTTGTAACGAAGCTCGCCCCGAAATTAAAGTCAGGGATGAACACCGACCTGTCATAATTCAGCAGGTACGGGTCATCCGGATCATAAATAAGCCCGTTTGTATTGATTGCGAACTGGTAGGCGGTCAAAGCCAGCCCGAATGCCAGGTTTTTGGTAAATTCATTGTCTACTTCACCAAGGGGAATGTGATACGCATATGCCAGCTGCAACCCGGTTCTCCTCATTATCCCGTTATAATCGCTGAAAGCGTAGGCCCCGGCTCCGACCTGGCCTCCCTTTGTAGGCCTCACAAGCTTCTTTTTGACAGTGGTCGATTTGGAAATATAGCTGTTGCGAAGTATCCTGGTTTGAAAGCTAAGGGCATAAGTGCTCGGTGGCTCTTTAAGACCCATCCATTGTTCCCTGACGGTCAGGTTCACCGAAGTATAGCCGTCCCGACCGGCAAATGAGGGATTTACCAGGAATCCGTTCATGACGTACTGGCTGTACATCGGAACCTGCTGAGCCTTTGCTTCCAATGGCGCCAGCAGCAGGACAACCGCCGCCGGCAGAACTTTGAACAGGTATATTTTGTTTGACTTCATCTTATTCACCCGATTACCTGATAACACTAATAACCCCTGATTTTGGCGCTGATCCGTCGTTCAGACGAAGAATGTAATGATACGAATCAGTCGGGACAAGCTTCCCGTCAACTGTTCCATCCCACGGATTGGCAGAGATATTGGTGGTCCTGAATACCAGTTTCCCCCACCTGTTGTAAACACTGATCTCTGCTTCCGGATAAAGCTCGATGTTCTTTATTCTCCATTCATCATTATAACCGTCATTGTTCGGAGTGATTATCTCAGGGATCACAACGCACCCGAATGAGCCGGTGAAATCGACCGTAAAGGCCGCAGTTGTGGTACAGAGATCATTGTCGGTAATAGTGACGCTGTAATTCCCTGGTCCAACGCCAGTCCTGTCCCGGGTGGTTGTATGGTCATCCCACTCGTACAGGTACGGCTGTGCTCCCCCGGTAACATTCAGGACAATACTCCCATCGGTGGATTCGGGGCAGCTGGCAGGTGTTACCGTCTCTGACACCTCCATTCCCCGTGGCTCGGTTATGACGACCGAACCCATGACTGTGCATCCGTTTGAATCCGTGACCGTTACCTCATAGCTCCCTGCTGCAAGACCTCCGGCTGAATCAGTCGTCTGCACAGGCGAGGTGCTCCAGCTGTATGAATATGGTGATGTCCCGTTTGACGGAAGTGCAGTTGCAGACCCATCGCTCCCTCCCTGGCACCTGACATCAGTTTTGGTTATGGAGAGTGTCATCTCGGAAGCAGGCTGGCCGATCGTGACCGACCCGGAGATCATGCACCCGTTTGAATCGGTCACTGATACGGAATAGAGTCCGGCACTGAGCCCTGTTGCGGTTTGCGTTGCCTGCACCGGCGAGGTGTTCCACGAGTATATATACGGGCCGGTTCCTCCGTTTACTGCAGCAGTTGTCGTCCCGGCTGTACCTGCGTAACAAACGTTGTCCACACCTGTAACCGTCAGTGAAAGCACCGGCGGCTCGGTTATGATGAAGAGTGTATCAAAAACTTCGGATGCTGCATCAGCAACATGCAGGAGGTAATTCCCCGCAACGAGCGATTCGAATATTCCTGATGCCTGGGGCATCCCGCCGTTGAGGCTGTAGGTATAAGGAGAAGTTCCTCCCCACCCTCTAACTGAAATAACCCCTGTGTTGTTTCCGGCGCACAAAACATTTCTAACCGAGTCAATTATCAATTCCAGCGGTATCCATGGCTGGGTAATGGTAACCGGTACGTCATACGTGCACATTGCCGTATCCCTGACAGTAACCGTATATGATCCTGCGCTGAGCGAAATGAAAGTCTCGGATGTCTGGAACCCGCCGGGTGCAAGCCTGTACATGTAAGGCCCGGTGCCTCCGGATCCTGCAACGGTAACACTCCCGTCACTACCGCCATAAACAGTAACGTTGGTCTGGGAGATGACACTTCCTGAAAGCGCTGATGCAGGCTGAGTGACAACTGCGGATTCAACTCCGGTGCAAAGGTTGCTGTCGGTGATGGTGACTGTGTAGTTACCGGCAGGAACGTCCGCCAGATCCTCAGTCAGGGAACCGTTGCTCCAGAGGAATGTAAAGGGGGAAGCGCCTCCCGTGACGGTAAGGTCGCACGAACCGGTGGTGCTGCCGAAACAAGCGACATCAGTCACCGTTATTACCCCGGAGATTGCCGCTGGCTCTCCCACGATCCCTGAAGCATTCCCAGTGCATCCGTTGGCATCAGTAATCAGCACCGAATAGGTCCCGGCTGTGAGTCCGGTCAGGTCCTGAGTTACTGCACCGTTTGACCACAGGTAAGTTTCAGGTGCCTGTCCGTTCAACACGGTCAGATCGATCGCACCGTCCGAGCCTCCGTTGCACTTTACTCCGGTGATTGAGACTGCGCCGCTCACCGGGGAAGCAGGCTGGGAAACAATGACGCTTCCTGAGGCAATGCAGGCCCGGCTGTCAGCGACTGTTACAGTATAGGATCCTGCCGGCAATCCTGTTGCAGTAGTGCCGGTTTGTGCCGGGACTGTGTTCCAGGAATAAGTGTAAGGCGGTGTTCCTCCAGCTGCAGTCGCTGTGGCTGTTCCGGACGATCCTCCGAAACAGAGTGCATCAGTTTTAGATGTTGTCACAGAAAGCGCAGCGGCAGGCTGGGTGATCACCACAGCAATATTTTTTGTGCAAAGGTTGTTATCGCGTACAGAGACATTGTGATTCCCGGCTGCCAGGTTATTGAAGGTCCCTGAAGCCTGGTAGGCTCCTCCATCAATACCATATGTGTATGGCGGGGTTCCACCTGAACCGGCTGCTGTCACGCTCCCTGTACTTGCACCGAAACAGTTCACATTCGTCTGCGAAGTTATCGAGCCGTCAACTGCAGAGGCAGGCTGGGTGATTGTCACTGGAACGGCAAAGGTGCACAGGTTCTTGTCCCTTACGATAGCAGCATGTGGCCCTGCAGCTAATCCGATGAAGGTCCCTGAAGCCCGAAAGCTCCCACCGTCGATGTTATAGGTGTAAGGGGTGGTCCCGCCCGAGCCGGCCAGAGTTACACTTCCTGTCGAACCTCCGAAGCAAAGCACATTTGTCTGGGAGGTTATGCTTCCCGACAGTGCAACGGCAGGTTCGGTAATGGTCACTGACAGTGTGGCGGTGCACAGGTTGGCATCCCTTACCGAAACACTGTATATGCCAGCGGTAAGAGAGCTGAAAGTGCCGGAAACCTGGAACGATCCCGCTCCCAGGCGATACTGGTATGGCGGGACTCCACCGCTTCCTGCAACCCTAAATGATCCATTGTTCCCGCCTTTGCACGATACGTTGGTCCTGGCCGTCATAGTCTCTTTAACTGCTGCAGCCGGCTGCGTTACGGTTGCTGACGCATTTGCGGTGCAGCCGTTTGCATCGGTAATCGTGACGCTGTAAACTCCGGCAGGAATATTGGCAAGGTCTTCAGTCACAGCACCATTACTCCAGAGGTAACCATAAGGAGGAGTTCCTCCTGTAACTGTCAGGTTGACTGCCCCGGTGGAAGCTCCAAAACACAGGACATTCGTCACGACAACTGATCCGCTGACCGCGGTTGCCGGCTGTGTGACTGTCGCCGGGACCGTAGCAGTGCATCCATGAGAATCGGTTATCACGACTGTATAGTTCCCGGCAGGAATATTGACAAGGTCCTCGGTCACAGCACCATTATTCCACTGATAGCTATAAGGAGAGGTCCCGCCCGACGCCGTCAGGTCTATCGCTCCGGTGGATGCACCACGACAGGCAACATTCGTGACATTCGCAGAGCCGGAAAGCGCTGCTGCCGGCTGGCTGACATTAAATGTTGTGACCGCGGTGCAGTTTTTCGAGTCCCGGACTGTTATTGAATAAGGTCCGGCAACAAGACCGCTGAAGATGTTCTGGCCCTGATAAGCCCCAACGTTAATGCTGTACTGGTAAGGGGGCGTTCCTCCATCAGCCACGACCGTGGCTGATCCGTCTGAACCTCCGAAGCAGCTAACATCAGTCCTGGCTGAAACCATTATTGAAACGACCGCCGGCTGGGTGATCACAAAGGGAATATCGAAAGTGCAAAGAAGGGCATCCCTGATGTGAGCGGTGTGATTCCCGTGTGTGATCCCGGTAAATGTCCCGCTTCCCTGCCACGAACCGCCGTCAACCGAATACATGTATGGAGCAAGTCCTGATCCGGCGTCAGCGGCAACAGTTACTGAACCATCCGAAGCCCCGTTGCACGATATATCTGTCAGGGAAGTTATCGTACCGCTAAGGTTAAAAATCGAAATATTCAAAACTGAAGATCCTTCGCACAGAGGGTCATTTCCTGCAGAAACCGAGATAGTGCCGATGGGGCCTGTTCCCCACCTTACGGTGACATAATTATCTGTTGTGGCCCCACCTGCGGTTACGCTGCCTCCTGTCACCGTCCATATCTGGCTTGTAAAAGTTCCCGTAAGGGTATATGTCAATTCTGAACCTGCACACACACTGGTCACAGGGCTGCTGAAAGCCGGGACAGGCACCGGGATGACCGTAACGCTGTCGGTTACAGTGGATTCACACTGGCCGCCCCCGAACAATACATTCGGCTGGCTGATTGTGGCGACCACTGTGCCTTGGGTAATCCCGAGGTTCCACCTTACCTGTATGCGGCTCGTGTCGGGATCAGCGGTCAGGATTGTGCCGTTTGTGACTGCCCAGGAATAGGTCGCTGCCGGCTTATAGGTAACTGAATAGCTGCTGACTTCCCCTTCACATGCCTCAGACCCGTGCATCGTTTCATTATTGAATACGGTCCCGGTCTTGTTGATCCTCATCTCTGAAGAATCTCTGCATCCCTCGCCGTCAGTTATAGTAAGCCTGATCCTGTACCAGCCGTTTGCCATCGTATTGTTGAAGAAGGGTGATGCGAGTATGCTTGTGCTGAAGAACTGGAGTGACGGGGGCAATGGGATGATCACCATAAAGGGTTTCGCCGGAGGGTTGAGCCCTTTCCACAGGTAAGAATAGTTGCCGTCGCCACCTTCAACCTCGGCCTGGTACAGCGCCAGCGTCGGTGCAAGATCACAGCTGGTCAATGCCATTCCGGCAATATCCAGCGTGGAAGACACACTTATTGTTATGTTTTTTGAGGCCGAATTGCCATGCTGATCCTGAGCAGTGAGGGTAACAGTTTTATTGCCAAGATCATCGCAGGTAAATGTGTTGGGAGCGACGGAAAGAGTGACCGGTCCGCAATTGTCAAAGCTGCCGTTGTCAACGTCGCCTGGCAAAAGCGTGGCATTACCTGACGGATCCAGGACGAGATTATATGCCTTCACATTCACTGAGGGTGATATGGTATCCATGACAGTCACCTGTGCGGTACATGAGGCAGAATTCCCGGAATCATCGGTCCCGGTGAGAGTAACCGAAACCGGCGAACCAGTATCGGAACAGTCAAAGCTGGTTCTGCTCAATGACATGGTTGGAGCAGCTGAGCAATTATCAGCCGAACCATTATCAATATCAGCTATAGTGAGGGTCCCCCGGCCCGTTGCATCAAGGTAAAGGGTGAAACTCCTGCAGGCCATTGAAGGAGCCGTATNATCACTTACAATTACCGTAGCGGTACATGTACCCGTAAGCCCTTCATTGTCGGTAACTGTTAGTGTAACATTATTGCTTCCTGCCTGGGAGCATGTAAATGTATTCGGCGTCACCGACCGGCTGACTATCGTTCCGTCCGGATCATATGATCCCCCATCGACATCCGGACCAGAGATACTTACAGTACCGCCCGGACCAAGCTGGACAGATATGTTCCTGCAGACTGCAACAGGGGGAAGCAATGGCCTGTTATTATTTTCAACAGCAAATAAGGTGCTCCGGCTAAGAAGGATCAGAAACGGAAGAAACAGCAGAACACCCGAAATTTTGGCAGAACGAATCCCACACCACTGGGAACTGCTCATGGAAACTCCGGAATCCCGGCCCTTCCCCCGGATATCCTTTCCGGACAAAAAAATGCTCCGTACATTACTTCTGAGGTTCATACAGGTCAGATTCAGGTTTCTTCCAAAAACGTAATACTAAATATATCAGACGGTTAAGGTTTTATCTAATAAAAGAACACAAATCCCTAATCGGATTTTTTTCAGCTCAGCAATCCATTACAGGCTAATGTATTAAAAATTGCAACACCCGTAACAGGGCAATTTGTATCTCTTATCAACATATTAACAATACTTATAAAAAACGAGTCACCAATCACTATTATTATAACGTGAATTAGTTCATAATGAGGGAAGACAAGCCAATTGCCCCCAATTTTTTGGAAAGATGAAAATCTGGGTTATATTTGCAGTCGCTTTTCCGGGCGCTGTTGGACAGCATTGGAAACAAGCGGTCGGTGAAGAGAGAAAAGGGCGATTAGCTCAGCTGGTTCAGAGCACCTGCCTTACAAGCAGGGGGTCGGCGGTTCGAACCCGTCATCGCCCACAAGCTGATATTAAGGGAGTTACAGGCAAAGTGACACCCTTCTTTTTTAATGGTTCGGCTAACTGCTGACAAACAAGCTGGAGGCTGTTTGTGTCTCTTGCCCTGATCTCCCGGGAATGTCCGGATCACCTTTCATTTCAAAAACTTATCAATACCTGCATAACTAAACAACCGCATGTCAAAATAAATGTACCCGGATTGTGGCGGTGTGTTGTCAAGCCGCAGAAGGTTCGAATCCCGATAGGAGCAAAAGAAACTGACAATCATCCAAAAAAAAGAGGGTGCCCTTTTGAGACACCCTCTTTAAGAATCTAATATATACAGATTAATCTTTAACGCATCTTGCTGATTTACCTGCCTGCTTTTCAACAGCTCCCTTGTATACCCTGGTTTCACCGCTTTCCAGCCTGCGATACCATGCTATGAGTGCCGTGTTTTCAGTCGATGTCCAGAAGTAACCGATTGTGCCCAGTCCGTAGGTCACACCATCGGCGAAGTACCTGTAACCTCCGGGAAGAGCATTGAATCCGATGGTGTTGGTACCATTGCCGCTGAGATTCCATCCCGAGGTGCTCTTAAGCTGGGTCCCCTGGTCTGTTCCTCTCCATCCCCATACATCAATGTCTGCTTCAGGTATGCCGATCGACAGCTCCATAGCATTGAAGTCTGCATCTGATGCAACATGCCAGCCTGTAGGACACAGTTTGCCCTGATCCACTGCAAACCAGTTATAGAGGGCCCCATAGGTATCCTTATTGGCTATATCATTTGCATACCAGCAATATGCATCCGTATTAAGTGCCTGCCATGACCCGTTGTCTGTGACATTCGGGATATTGCTGTTGTCATTGTATTTGGTTGTCTTCAGGTTTTCAGACATCCAGATCTGGTTTCCGATCTTCACAACATTGTATGTATTGCCATCGGCATCCCCGAGGAGGGTAATAAAGGCCAGCTGGCTGCCGTAAGCTGTTCCGGCTTCATTTGTTGCGTATGAACGCACATAATAAGGTGTACCTGTTGTCAGTCCGGTCATGCTGCTTGTAAAGCTGCCTGTTCCGGTGCCATTGGTGGTGTGAGAGCCGGCAATTGTAGGATTGGCTGCTATTCCCCAGCAAACACCTCTTCCAGAGATTGTTCCGCCTCCTGCTGAAGTAATGTTACCACCTGTTGAACCAGTCGTGGTATTGATCGAAGTGACTGGCGCGGTAGTCAGAACTGCGAGTGTCACAGGGCTGGCATCAAATGAAACCTCATTTCCGTATGCAGTTCCTGCACTGTTGGTTGCATATGCCCTTACATAGTAGGTTTCACCCGAAGTAAGGCCTGTAATGCTGCTTGTGAATGCACCGGTTCCGTTACCGTCGGTTGTGTGTAAACCTGTTGCAACAGGACCAGTCGTGGTTGCCCAGCATACACCGCGGGCTGTAACTGTTCCGCCGCCTGAAGCTGTGACATTACCACCTGACGAGGCAGACGTCTGCGTAACGGCAGATATAGCTGCAGTTGTCACAGTCGGCATTACAACGAGAGTGGTGAAAGTAAGGTCGCTGCCATATGCGGTGCCAGTACTGTTGGTTGCATATGCCCTGTAATGGTAGGTTGTACCTGGCAGAAGGCCTGTAAGGTTGCTGGTAAAGGTACCGGTCCCATTCCCGTCAGATGTTTTGCTTCCGGCTATTGTCGGGTTTGCGGTTGTTGCCCAGCAAACACCTCTTGCGGTAACAGATGCGCCGCCGTCGGCTGTTACGTTACCTCCTGATGTTGCGGTGGTCCCTGTCGGGTTGGTAGCAACTGTTGTTGTAACGGTCGGAACGACAATCTCGCTTGTCGTAAAGGTGACCTCGTTGCCATAAGCTGTGCCAATGCTGTTGGTTGCATAAGCCCTGAGATAATAGGTCGTATGTGCTGTAAGTCCGGTGACCGTACTGGTGAATTCACCAACACCGTTTCCGTCGGAAGTGTGCAAGCCTGTTGCAACAGGACCTGTTGTGGTTGCCCAGCAGACACCGCGAGCTGTAACCGCAGACCCGCCGTCAGCGGTGATATTACCTCCGGAGGTCACACCTGTGGTGGTAGGATTGGTTGGAGTGGCAGTCGAAAGTGTAGGTACTACTGCTACGGTGGTGAATGTAAGGTCCGTGCCGTAAGCCGTTCCCGAGCTGTTGGTTGCATAAGCCCTGATATGATACAAGGTTCCGGGGGCAAGGCCGGTAAGGTTGCTGGTGAAAGTCCCGGTTCCGGTTCCGTCTGAGGTCTTGTCATTGGTTGTGGTCGGGTTTGCCGTGGTTGCCCAGCAGACACCCCTTGCAGTGATTGAAGCACCGCCGTCAGCAGTGACGTTACCGCCTGAAACTGCCGTCGTGGAAGCTACATCCGAGGCAATCGTTGTGGTGACAGTGGCAGCCACAACCTGGCTCGTGGTGAAGGTTACTTCGTTGCCGTAAGACGTTCCCTCACTGTTGGTAGCATAAGCCCTTACATAGTAGAGTGTGTTTTCTGTAAGGCCCGTAAGGCTGCTTGTAAAACTACCGGTTCCCTTACTGTCACTGGTTTTTGAATTAGTGATAGTCGGTTTCGTTGACGTTCCCCAGCAAACCCCCCTGGCAGTGACTTCTGCACCTCCGTCAGAGGTAACATTTCCACCTGATGTTGCGGTCGTGACAGTTACGTCAGTAACCGCGGTGGTAGTTACTGTCGCTGGGTCTGCTTTCTTTTTGCAGCCGTCAAGCACTGCGATTCCTGAAAGCAGGATGATGACGGTTAGAACATTTAAAAACTTTTTCATAATGATTAAAGATACGGTTAAGATTAGTAGATGCTTTAGTTAATATGTTTACAAACGATATTAAGCCTGAGATATTATACTGACTGCCGAACATTTTAGAAAATCTTAAAATATCCGGCAGTCAGGAAAAATCCGCAGGTAATATAACTCTAGTCTTTAAGGCATCTTACATATTTTCCGCCTTTTATGGAAACAGCTCCCCTGTAAACCCTTGCTTCTCCACTATCCATCCTCCTGTACCAGGCGAGGTCACTGCTGTACAGGGAGGATGACCACCAGTATGTAAGGGTGCCAAGTGAATAGAAGTAACCGTCGATGGCAAACCTGTATCCTGACGGAAGGCCGGTGAAACCGCTCGTATTTGTACCATCCCATCCCGATGTGGTTTTCAGCTTGGTCCCTTCATTTGTGCCGCGCCAATCCCACAGATCGAGCTGATCGGAGGCCATCCCGAGATAGGTCTCAAGGGTCTTGAATTCATTGTCCGAGGGCACATGCCAGCCGGTCGGACAGAGATTGCCTGTCTCGATCGTGTACCAGTTGTAGATAGCACCGTTAATCGGCTTGTTCGCAATGTCGTTCCCATACCATGAGTAAGCAGGGGTGGTGAGTGTTGTCCAGGCACCATTATCCGTCACATTGGGAATGGAGCCATGGTCATTGTATGTTGTGGTCCTCAGGTTCTCGCTCATCCACATCTGATTCCCGATCACTACAGTTTTGTAAATGTTGCCTTCCACGTCGGTTGTTGATGATGAAAAGCTGATCTGGTTCCCGTATGCAGTTCCTGCACTGTTAGTCGCATAGGCTCTTACGAAATACTGCGTCTCGTTCGACAGCCCTGTCATTGAGCTTGTGAAGCTTCCCGTACCTGATCCGTTCGAGGTGTGCTGGTCAGTTATCACCGGATTCTGTGAGGTGCTCCAGCATATTCCCCTTCCAGTCACGCTTCCGCCGCCGTCTGAGGTGATATTGCCTCCCGAAGCGGCCGAATTTGTGGTAACCGAAGATATAACCGCCGTGGTAAGGGTTGCCAGGTTTATCTGCTGGGCCGTGAATACTACTTCATTTCCGTAGGATGTTCCCATACTGTTCGTGGCATATGCCCTTACGTGGTATTCAGTTTCGGCTGTGAGCCCGGTCAGACTGCTCGTAAAGCTTCCTGTCCCTGACCCGTCGGATGTATGGGAATCCGTAACTACCGGGTTAGCTGAAGTCTTCCAGCATACACCCCTTGCAGTTACTGTCGCACCGCCCGAAGCTGTCACATTTCCGCCGGAAGTTGCGGATGTCTGGGTAATCCCGCTGATTATAGCCGTGGTTACTGAGGGAGCGACTGCAGTAGTCGTGAATGTGAGATCGTTTCCGTAAGCCGTACCGACGTTGTTAGTCGCATAGGCCCTTATATGATATAAGGTTCCAGGCTGAAGGCCTGTAAGGTTGCTCGTAAAAGTCCCGGTTCCATTTCCATCGGAGCTTTTGCTCCCCGAGATGGTCGGATTCAGAGTCAGTGACCAGCAAACCCCGCGGGCAGTGATTGATGCACCCCCGTCAGATGTAATGTTGCCTCCGGACACGGCAGTAGTTGATGCGACAGGATTGGGGGAAGTCGTGGTCAGGGTAGCCAGGGCCAGTGGATCAGTCGTGAATGGCAGTTCATTTCCATAGGCTGTTCCCGCACTGTTCGTGGCATAAGCCCTGACGTAATATTGAGTGTTTGGCGACAGTCCGGTCATTGGGCTTGTGAAGCTTCCGGTTCCGGACCCGTCAGAAGAATGCGCACCAGTTGCAAGAGGGCTGGGAGAAGTGCTCCAGCAAACGCCCCTTGCGGTTATAGGCGACCCCCCATCTGTAGTAATGTTACCGCCTGAACTGGCCGAGGTCCTTGTTACATCCCCGATAGTTGCAGTGGTTATAGTTGCAGTGGTCGAAGCGCTTGTGAAGGTCAGGTCGTTGCCGTAGCTGGTCCCGACACTGTTGGTCGCATATGCCCTGACATGGTAGGCCGTCCCTGGCACCAGGCCGGTAAGGTTGCTCGTATAAGTCCCTGTTCCTGAGCCGTCAGCAGTTTTGCTGTCTGCAGTCGTGGGATTCAATGCAGCGCCCCAGCAGACACCCCTGACAGTGACAGAAGCACCTCCGTCAGTTGTTATTGATCCGCCCGAGACTGCAGCTGTCGGAGTAACCGAAGTCACAGCCTCTGTGGAAAGCTCCGGAAGCCCCAGGGGATTTGTGGTAAAGGACAATTCATTTCCGAATCCTGTGCCTGCACTGTTCGTTGCGTAAGCCCTGACATAGTATAAGGTATTGGGCTGCAGATCGGTAAGTGCGCTTGAGAAAGTACCTGTTCCGTTGCCGTCGGATGTGTGTGAACCTGTGACCACCGGGCTATGGGTGGTTCCCCAGCATATTCCCCTTGCAGTCACCTCTGCACCGCCGTCCCCGGTAATGTTACCGCCCGATGCAGCTGAGTTAATGGTAATTCCTGTCACAGTTGCTGTAGTCATTGCCGGAGGATCAGGTTTCTTCTTGCAACCGTTAATTAGTACAAGTCCAAAGATTCCCAGAACAATAACTCCCAGGATGAAAGATAATGAACGTAGCTTCATCTATAAAAATTTAAGTAAATAATTAACTGCGAAATTCGAATTAAATTGTTTTACTAATGAATTTGTATTGCATCAGATAAAAGTCAGTCATTGAAAATCAGGATCAAAGAAAATCCTCTCGCCGGTTCCTGCAAAATAATTTTGACAATGAGCCATTAACCGGTGATTAAAATCCCGATTTGAACAGTTTACTAAAAATTCAGAACAATGATTCACCGATCAGGATACGTGGTTTTCGTGCTAGTTTTTTAGGCATCTCACCGACATACCGTAGTTGGTATCGCTGAGGTTCCTGAAAAGCTTGCTTTCGTCATATTGCAGTTTCCTGTACCATGCAGACGGAGTAAGGAATGATGAAGTCCACCAGAATCCGTAGAGTTCAAGGTTGTCAAACTGACCCGTATCGAGCCTATACCCCCCGGGGAGGGCCGTAAAGCCTGTATCATTCGTTGCATCAGTGTTTGGAGCGGTCCAGTGAACCGTTCCGGCCTCTTTCAGCTTTCCCCCCGCAACTAATTCCCCTAACAGGAAATTTGAGAGGGTATACCAATCAGTGTCAGTCGGGACGTGCCATCCGGTCGGGCATAGTTTACCCGAATTGACGGCATACCAGTTGTATAAACCTCCATAAAGTGCCTTATAGGAAGAAGCATCATTGTTGTACCAGCAGCAGCCTAATGTGGTAAGATTAGACCAAGCGGTATTATCTGTTACAACAGGGATCGATGTTCCATCATTGAGCTTGGTTGTCTTAAGGTTCTGATCTATCCATAATTGTGTTCCGATCCTGAGCACATCATATACATTCCCGTCCCTGTCGGTTACCGTAGACGGGTCNGTGGTAAATGTCTTGTCGGAACCATAGGAGGTTCCCACACTGTTGGTGGCGTATGCCCTGACGTGATACAGGGTATTTAAGGTCAGCCCGGTTATGGTGCTTTCAAATGTTCCGGTACCTGTTCCGTCTGATGTTTTTTCGCTGGAGATTGTAGGATTCAATGTTGTACTCCAGCATACTCCCCTGGCTGTGACAGTTGAACCACCGTCGCTGGTTATGTTCCCGCCCGAGGTACCGCTTGTGGTCGAAGTCGCAGAGGCATCTGTCGTCGTAACGACCGGAACTACCGGGCTTGTTTTAAAGGAGATCTCCTGTCCGTAACTTGTGCCGACTGAATTTACCGCGTAGGCTCTAATATAATAAGTTGTATTGCCGGTCAGACCGGTAAGCGTGCTTGTGAATGGGCCCGAACCGGTACCATCATTCGTAGAATTGTCCTCAACCAACGGGCTTGTGTGAAGGGCCCAGCAGACACCCCTTTGCGTAACGGACACACCTCCTTCCGCAGTAATGTTCCCACCTGAAACAGCTGAGGTCTGCGTAACCGAACTTACAGTCGATGTGGTAAGGCTTGGGACCGTTAAATCTCCCGTCTTAAAAGTGATCTCATTTCCATATCCTGTCCCGATTTTGTTGGTGGCATATGCCCTTACATAATAAGTGGAATTAGGGGTAAGCTGGGTTAATAGGCTCTCAAAGTTCCCAGTCCCGTAACCATCGGTTGTTCTTGTACCATCGACCGTGGGTGCTTTCCTTGCACTCCAGCAGACTCCCCTGACAATTATGTCGACATTCCCGTCACTTGTGATCTTTCCGCCTGTCTTTGCCGTTGTTGGAGTTATTTCGGAAATCGAGACTGTCGAGAGCGTTGGGATCTTTTCTCTTTTGCAGCCCGGTACCGAAAGTATTGTGGCTACTATAAAAACAGCTAATAAATAAGAAGCCCTTTTCAAAATTCACTAAATTTTAAATATTAAAAAACGGTAGCATCTCCCTTAATATTACAGAACGGTAGCATAAAATTACATAATTTTTTTTTACCGGAAGGTGGATTAGCCTAAAATAAACAAGGGAGGCCAGGTAAAACCTGACCTCCCTGCCAACAACACCTGTGCAAAATTAAAACATACGGAAAGTTCTGGATCTTAAACTGATAGTTACTTATCAGTGCCCTTTAAATCTTCACCGGGTCCTTTTGCCAGTTTCTTATAGGTCATAAACCATGTAAGCTGGTAAACATCCGACGCTTTGTTCTCAGCCATTTTTTTGGCTTCATTCTCATTAAGGTATGGCACAAATACATCATTCCCGGCTCTCCAGTCGGCGGGTGTGCTTACATGATAGTCATCAGAGGTCTGTAAAGCAGTGAGAGTCCTAATGATCTCGTCAGTATTCCTGCCGATTGTAATGGGATAAAAGAACATTGCCCTCAGTACATTGTTCGGGTCAATTATAAATACCCCCCTGACATCCCTGGTGGTGTTGGTCTGTGAATGTATCATTCCATAAAGTTTGGCAACAGAAAGATTCGCATCTGAGACCAGCGGGAACTTGATCTTTTCCGAACCCCTGTCTTTAAAATTAATTTGTTCGAGTGCCTTTTTCCACTCAGTGTGAGTATCCAGGGCATCCGTTGAAATCACAACAAGCTGGGTCTTAATCCTATCAAATTCGTGTTGCAGATTAGCCAGTTCCAGAATTTCGGAAGAGCACACAGGTGTGAAATCCTGTGGATGACTGAATAATACTTTCCATTCCCTGCCATAATCGTCGGGGAAATTAATCCTGCCCTGAGTCGATTCAGCCGTGAACGAAGGAGCCTTTTCACCAAGCAGCGGGATTCTGAAATTTCTGTCCTCTTTCTTCTCCTGTGACCAAAGGTTAGTTACGGAAAATAGGACGATCAGGAACAAAAACATCTTTTTCATAGTCGTCAATTTAAATAAGAATTAGACTCAATAAACATTGAGAAAGCTGTCTTTGTTCGATCAGGTTCCTTATTTAATGTGAAGGTTATGTTAAATTATATTAATTGATTGTTAAACAATATATTATCATCGAAAAAGCTGCCACCTTCATATGGGATGGGGGTCAGACAGTAAAAGGCTGCTTTTCGGGGGTATTGTAGGGTATCGTAAAACGGAAGACGGTTCCTTCTCCGGGATGGGAATTGAGCCATATCTTTCCGCCCAGGAGTTCCACATATGCCTTGCAGATGGAAAGGCCGAGGCCGGTCCCGCCGTATTTCCTTGAAACATGGTTATCCACCTGGAAAAACCTTTCAAATATCTTTTTGTGATGTTCCTGCGGAATGCCGATCCCGGTATCATTGACGAAAAACTCCAGGAAATCGCCATGCAAAGTATACCCGAAGCTTACCGCCCCTTCCTTTGTGAATTTTATCGCATTGCTTATAAGGTTCGAAAGGACCTGTATGAGCTTGGTCGTATCGGTAAGTATCAATGACCTGGCATCCGGCAAGCCGGTCTGAAGCGTCATTGAAATGAGATCCGTTTTCTCCCTGTAACTGAATTGTTCATTAAGGTTCCTGAGGGTGGAATTCAGGTTCATTTCCTTTATATTAACCTTCACCTGGCCGCTTTCGATATTTGCAATATCGACGATGTCGTTGATTATTGAAAGGAGCTGGCTTCCGCTCTGGAAAATAATATCGATGAACTGACGCCTTTCCGCGTCAGTGGTGTCGGGTTCATTCAGAAGGGCAGAGAATCCGATTATCGCGTTCATGGGTGTGCGGATTTCGTGCGAGACATTATGGAGAAATGCCGTCTTAAGCCTGTCGCTCTCCTCGGCTTTTTCCTTGGCAGCGATAAGATCCGATTCAGCTTTTTTCCTCTGGGTTATATCCCTGAAGCTCCATACCCGCCCGACACTCTTGCCGGAGATTTTCTGTGGCTGTGAGTAGCGCTCGAAGACGCGGCCGTCCTTAAATTCGAGCATATCGGATGTAACAAGCTCAGGATTGGAGTAGAATTTCCTGACTATCCTGACAAATTCATCCGGGTCTGCCAGCTGATCCATGACAAATTTCAAAGCCTCGCTATCATTCTTTAGTTCCATTATCTCCTCCGAGATACCCCACATCTCCGAGAATTTACGATTATGCTGTATTATCTTCCCCTGATTGTCAACAACAAGGAGCCCGTCTGCCGTTGATTCAAGGGTGGCTTTGACCAGTGAAAATGATCTTTCAATTTCAGCTTCCGCCTGTTTCCTCAGGGTAATGTCCTCGACCATCGCGAGAAAGTACTGGATCTCGCCGCTCTTGTCCCGGATCAGGCTTATAGTCGTTGAGCCCCAGATAAATGACCCATTCTTCCTGATATATCTTTTTTCCGTGTTGAAAACCGGGATCTCCCCTGCAGCCAGCTTCATGATCAGTAGCTCATCATTTTTGATATTGTCCTGATGAGTGAACATCCTGTATGTCCGCGATTTCAGATCCTCTTCCTCATACCCGAGCATCCTGCAGAAGGCCTCGTTTGCCCTTATTATCCCAAGGTCCTTCCCGGTCATGATCACCCCGATCGGGCTCGACTCGAAGATCTTCCTGAACCGCTCCTCACTTTCGCGAAGGGATTTCTCGGCCAGTTTGCGCTCTGTAACATCACGGCATATCGACTGGTAATATTTAACACCTTCAATTTCGACCTTTCTCGCACTGATTTCAACAGGCAGGGTGCTCCCGTCCCTGCGTATGTGCGTGGTCTCAAAAGTTGCATATCCGATTTCGTCAAGGGTCTTCTTCTGTTTTGGCATATCCTTTACGAACCCGGGTGCTCTTATTTTTGAAAGGTTCATCCCGATCAGCTCTTCCCTGGTATACTGGTATACCTCGCACGCCCTGTCGTTCACTTCTATTATGACATAGTTCCTGTCAGCCAGGAAAATTATGTCGTTTGCGTATTTCAGGATGTAGTCGAAATGCTCCCTCAGCGCCAGGTGATCGACCTGGGCCTCATACTTCTCCCTGTAAAACCGTGCATTCTCGTTCCATTCTATCAGCCCTAGCAACAGGCCGATTATCACAATGAACAGGATTATTATGACGATTATTAAAGTCATCTGGCGGTTCAGCACAGAAAGGATCTCATTCTGATCAATTTTTGCGACCAGGTACCATGACGAACCCGGCACCTTTTTCATTACCGCAATAACCGATGCCCCCCGGTAATCCGTAGCCGCATCGGTTTCCTCAATTCCTGAAGCCGCCATTACTTCCGGCAGCTGCTTCTTTGAGACCGGTGCACGAAGTATCAGCTCAGAATTCTTCTTGAATTTCAGTTCACTAAGATATACGACTTCATCGTTCTCGACCCTGATGAGGTAGGATTCAGCGGTCTTGCTTGGTACCGGCCAAACCTGGACAAGCGGATACAGCACCTCGTAAGGATCAATATTCAGCAGGATGAATCCAAGAGGCGGCTTCTCCCCTTGTCTTCCCGCCGGGAGTGGTATTATCAGGTCGATAAGCGCTTTTTCGGGCTTGCCGCATATCTGGAGATCAGTCAATGTGCCGGTCCTTGCAGAAAGGAGGTCCGGAAGCGACTCTTTTATCCTGTCACATACGGATGAATCCCTGTTAGAAGTATAGCTTTTTAACGATCCGGTTGAGTCAAGAAGGAAAGCATCCTTGTAAACGGAACTTGCAGTCAGTGAATTAAGGATATCACTGATTTCTGACTTCGTTGTGCCCTTTTCCCGGCCCAGGAGGTAACCAGAGAATTCATTAATAAAAGGGGTGTTGCCGCTGATAAGCAAGGCATCACTAATCCTTTCATTGCGCCATTGGGCTATTTGCCTTACTTTCAGGTCAGTAATTGCAGCAAGATCCAGCTTCTTATCTTTCAGCAGCCTGAATTTCTGGCTTTTGAAATAAACAAATCCAATCACGATGCTGCTTGTCGATACAATGATAAACAGGATTACCAATAGCCATGGGGTCGCCGGTTTCTTATCGTGTAGAATCATTCTCCCTGCCCGATCAGAATCAAATTAGGTTTACGCTGACACTTCGCCGGAGTATTGAATCAAGATACCTGCGACCGGTAAAATGAATCAGCAATAAAGGATAACGAGGATTTTACTTTTTTCTTATGATGAGGGACGCCAGAATTGAGATAAGTAAAATGCCAACTATTATGGCAAGGGAAATAAATATCGGTATTTCAAGATGAAAATATGAAACCAGCATTTTTGTGCCGACAAATGTCAGGACAAAGGCAAGACCGATCTTCAGGTACCGGAAAATTGACATTATTCCCGAGATGGCAAAATAGAGCGACCTCAGCCCGAGAATCGCAAAAATATTCGAAGTATAGACAATAAAAGTGTCATGGCTCACCGCAAGGACTGCAGGAATGCTGTCTACGGCAAAGATCAGGTCGGACGATTCAATTACGATCAGGACAAGGAACAAAGGTGTTGCATACAATTTACGGTCCTGCCGCACAAACAGCCTGTCCCCATGCAGTGTATCACTTACTGGGAATATTTTCCGGAAAAACCTGACCAGCCTGTTTTTTTCGGGATCAACAGCTGTTTCTTTCTGAATCAGCATCCTTATCCCGGTCACGACAAGAAATCCGCCGAAAATAATTATTAGCCAATCGAACCGGTTGATGAGGGTCACGCCAGCAAAGATGAAAAGGCCCCTCATTACCAGGGCACCGAGAATACCCCAGAAAAGAATCTTATGCTGGTAGTGCGGTTTTATGGCAAAAAATGAGAAGATGAGGATAAAAACAAAAATATTGTCCACACTGAGTGAATACTCAATGACGTATCCGGTCAGGAACTCAAGGGCTTTTGTCCTGCCCATCTCCGCGTAAACGAATGCGTTGAAGATCAGGGCAAGCAATATCCAGATAGTGCTCCACAACAGGGCTTCCCTGACAGCTATCTTGTGCGCCCTTTTGTTAAACACTCCGAGATCGAGGGCAAGCATGATGAAGATGAAGAGATGAAACCCTGCCCAGAAATAAATGCTCACACCCATAAAACTGAGTTAATCTGCAAATCTAACAAAAACATTTATCACTGTGCCTCCGGCAGTGTTTAAAGCAGGCTTATCATAATGATTCGGAATATTTTCCTGAACGTTGGTCAGGTTCCGGCAGTGAAACCAGAAACTTTATTACTTTTAAGCCTGTTTTTAGAAAAAGTTATGTCCAGGACAATTTCAACAATTTTAGCTGCAACACTTATTGCCTTCCTGATACCGGGAAAGAGCAGCTCTCAGAGCCGCCGGCCGGGCGAAAGCAGGATAAACTCAAGAGACCTTGAAACATATGTGACATTCCTCTCCTCCCCGCTCCTGAAAGGGCGCTCAAACGGGGAACCTGAGCTTGAGATCGCAGAGAACTATATTGCATCGCAGGCCTCACTGATGGGGCTCAAGCCGGCTAACGGCCAAAGCTTCTTCCAGTCATATGCCGTTATGAAGAAATCGGTCGACTACAAAAGGTCAAAGATCCAGCTTGCCGGAGACGGAAAGGATACGGTCACGCTCGACGAGGAGTTTGTCCAGCTTCTTCCCCAGGGTGCCTCAGATTTCGTCATCGAAGGGGACCTGGTCTTTGCCGGGTATGGGCTGAGATCTGACAAATTCAAGTACAATGACTTTGAAAATCTAAAGCTTGAAGGGAAAATAGTCCTCATCATGAACAGGTCGCCACTTTCGGAAGACGGAAAAACCAACCTGTTTGACGATCCTTCGCTGAAGATGTTCGGAGGCCTTCAGACAAAGATCACCCCGCTGGCCTTTTCAAAGGCAAAAGCTGTGCTGATAGTTCCCGATCCCAAATCAAGCTTCTCGTCAATTGATGAACAATATCCGGGAATTGCCGGAGAGATGAAGTCGGCCAGGTATCTTAAGGGAGCCAAACAACAGACCATGGATATGCCGGGCTTCCCCAAAATAATTTTTGTCACCCGTAAGTTTGCAGATGAAATACTGAGCGGAACAGGTCAGAAGCTTGATGAGCTGCAGCGGAAAATTGACTCGACCCTGAAGCCATCCTCGTTCGATATTCCGGGAAAAAAGCTCAAGCTGACCGAGGTATCGATGACCGAGGAGCTGGAGATGAGAAATGTTGCCGGTATGATCGAGGGCAGCGATCCTGTGCTCAGGAATGAATTTGTCGTCTATTCCGCACATGCGGATCATATAGGCGCTGCGGGAGGGAAGGTGAACCAGGGCGCTGATGATGACGCCTCCGGGTGTGCAGCCATACTTGACATTGCAGGTGAATTTCAGGGCCTCAGGAGAAAGCCGCTGAGATCGATCCTGTTCCTCTGGGTCTCCGGGGAAGAGATAGGACTTTTCGGATCGCAGTCATATGTTGGCAATCCGCTTGTCCCTCTCGATAAAACAGTCTGTGACATTAATATGGATATGATAGGAAGGGATAAAGGCCCTGCTGATACAACAGCCGGCACCCCGATGACTGGCCCGAAAGGGGTATTTGTCATAACCGATAACCAGAGCAAGGACCTGATGGCAATTGCGGCAGAGGCAGACAAAAGGTCACCGGTTGATTTTGATTACAGCCTCAGCGGAAGAAATCACCCGCTGCAGCTGTTCCAGCGAAGCGATCATTTTAATTTCGTCAGGAAAGATATCCCGGTGCTTTTCTTCACCGGCGGCCTCCATACAGATTATCATACACCTGGAGATATAGTTTCAAAGCTTGATTTTACCAAGATGGAGCTTGTCGCAAAGGTGGCTTTCGATATCGGGTATTCAGTGGCCAACAGGAAGGCCCGCCTGGTAGTCGACAATCCATACAGCAAGTGGTGATCTGATCAGCGCCGTTTTTCCTGGTTCCCCGGAGTGTAGAATGTCTGTTGGGGAACCGAGTATTTCAGGTCCACATCACTGATCCCGTCATTGTCAGCGTCCTTCATGCTGCGGATATATTCCATGAGGGCGAGCCATTCCTTCCCTTCCTGGACCCCTTCAGCCCCGGCATCGAAATGGATGACGGCCGCTGACATATCCTTCACCGGGCGCCCGTTAACATCCTTAGGTACCACCCTGATAAGCCCGAAGCTCTTTTTCTTTATTATCCCTATGAATTTCAGCATGTATGAATTTGCGGTGACCGAGTAGAGCCGTTTGTCCTTCCCCGAAAAATCAACAATCACAGGATTCCCGTCCCTGCCGCTTATCTCGATTTTCTTTATTTTCCTGAGCATCCCACCGCCAGGATTGAACTCCGCCCTCAGTCCGGAATAAAAGCAATAGTTCGAGGGGGCTGATTTGTATGCGACCTGGAGGACCTCCAGCACGTTCCTTAGTTCCCTGCCTGTCAGGTAGAGCCTTGCAAGCGGATATCCGGGGATATTGTCACCGCCGGATCCCAGCGGCATCACCCTGAAAACATCTGCCGGCGACAGAATCCCGGGTACAATCCGGTCGCGTATCACTCCCACCGCAACCATTGCGATATCTGTTCCCTCACTGCTGTGCCTGTTGACCGAATAACGTATTGCATCCGCAACCATTGGACCCAGGTTGCTCGATTTGAAATCACCCTGTTCATTGCATTCAAGGGGAAATCCTGATTCACCAACCGGTTCAGTGTAGCTAAGTCGCAGTGGAGCCAGTATCTCCCTTGTCACTTCCTCCTGGCCGGTCCTTACAAGCTTGTCGGTTTCCTGGTCCCCGGCAATGGAGTCATTTATCGCAATCAGCCTGTAGCTGACCATATGCAGTTTCCCGCCCGACCAGGTCATCTCCAGCCGTCCCACGAACTGGCCGTATTCGCCTGCCTGGACAATGGGAACCCCGTTAGAAATAAGCGGCTTGTCAAGCCTGGTATGAGTGTGCCCGCTGATAATGAGATCTATACCTTTAACTTTCTTTGCCAGCTCATAATCTTCGCCGCCCCAGGTTCCATCCTTCATTTTTGATACGCCCGAATGAGAAATGCAGATTACAGCCTGGCATCCTTCCTTCCGGAGCTCGTTCACCATCCTTTCAGCAAAAGGGATCTGTCCGGAGAAGGTGAGCGGGGCAGCCAGCGGGGCGACACCGGCGGCATCCTTACCGATAAGATGGAAAATTCCGATCCTGATCCCTGCCCTTGTAATAATTGCTTTTGGGGCGACGAGACCATCTGTAAAGAGCTTCTCAAGGGAGTCATCACCGGGCTTTCCGGGATCAAAGACAGCATTGCCAAGAAGGATCCCGGGCATTTCACCCTCCTTTGCCGCATTAATGATGATCCCGGCAATTCGGCCGGGGCCGGCATCGAATTCGTGATTCCCCAGGCCGACAAAGTCATAACCCATTTTTTTCATGAGCCTGAGCTGGAAGCCATTCTCCTGCTCAATGCTCTGGAAAAGCGTTCCCATGAGGAAATCACCGGCATCCAACACCAGGATTCCTTCCGGATCCCTCTCCTTCTCCGATTTTATGACTGCTGCAATTCTCGAAAATCCGCCTGTGGTCGCGTCATTATTGGTGACGAGGGGAGAATAATCCGTTTCAGGCGACCAGCCGTTAAGGTGCGAATGAAGATCGTTGGTGTGAAGTATCACGAGCCTCACACCCTCCTGGCAGTACAAGCCGGGAAAGCTAATTGCCAGGATCAGCGCAAACAGGGTCTTCTTCATATTTGTAATATGTTAATTATCGGATTATAAAACCTCGGCAACAACAAAAGTACTTCCTCCTACAAAGACCAGGTCATCGGCTGATGAATCCTTCCTGGCCGCCTCAAGGGCAGACCTGACATCGGGGAATGAGGACCCGGCCAGTCCGGCCGCATCAGCCGCTTCGAGAAGCAGCTTTTCATCCATCGCCCTCGGCACAGGCGCTTTCGTAAAATAGTAGACGGCATCCCGGGGAAGAAGAGGCAGTACGAGGCTCAGGTCCTTGTCGCTCACAAAACCGATAACCATCCGAAGCCCCTTCTTCCTTACCCGCCCGAGCTGGTGCACGATATACTGCAGGCCTTCCCTGTTATGACCAGTATCGCAGATTGTCAGGGGATCCCTCCCGATCACCTGCCACCTTCCTGCCAGTCCTGTATTTGAAATCACATTCTCTATACCCCTGACAAGAGCGTCACGTGTCAGCCCGAAGGGCTTCTCCAGAAGGCTGAAGATCTGGAACAGGGTCTGCAGGTTCCTTCCCTGGTATTCGCCGCCAAGCGGGGTTTTGCCTGTTATGGCAACACCCGTCCCGGCTTCAAGAATACTGTATCCTGCTGCCAGGAAGGAAAAGTCGAATTCACCCAGCGTACACATGAAATTCTGGTCTGCAAAAACGATCCGGGAATTCATTTCTGCGGCCTTTGCTTCAAACAATTTTCTTGTCCCGGACTGTGTCTCTCCTATGACGACAGGCACATTTTCCTTTATTATCCCGGCTTTCTCAGCTGCTATCTTCTCAAGTGTATCCCCAAGCAGATCCATGTGGTCGTGGCCGATATTGGTTATAACCGACAGGACCGGGATAATTATGTTGGTGGAATCGAGCCTCCCCCCGAGGCCCACTTCAATGACGGCAACATCAACCGTCATCTCCCTGAAGTACTGAAGTGCCATTGCAACAGTCATTTCAAAAAAAGACGGTTTGAGAGAGTTCAGTATCTCCGAATTCTTACTTACAAAATCGATGACAAACCTTTTTGAGATCATCTCACCGTTGACCCTTATCCTTTCCCTGAAATCCTTCAAGTGAGGCGAAGTGTATAATCCGGTCCGGTATCCGGCTTCCATCAGCACCGATGCGGTAGTGTGAGACACGGATCCCTTGCCGTTCGTGCCAGCGACATGTATGGTTTTATAATCCCTGTGCGGATGCCCAAGGTACTCATCAAGCGCAAGAGTGTTGTGCAGATCGCTTTTGTAGGCGGCCTTGCCAAGCCTGTGATAGGCCGGCAGCTGGCTGAACATATAATCGACTGTCTCCCTGTAGTTCATTTGAATTGTTGCCTTTTCCGGCCCTCAACTACCTGCCGGATAATCCAATGATTCGTCAACAAAACAGAATACAAATTAACATACTTTGAACACATGCACCAATGTATTCCATATTTTAGTTAATTTTGCTCCCGGCAGAGGTCATGCATTTCGCGTAGTAAGTATGTTGAAATCAAATCATTCAGTGATGAGAAGGAAGCACAACAAAAAACTCTTTATTATTGACACGAATGTTATTCTTCATGATTATAAATGTATATACAATTTTGAGGAGAATGATGTAATAATTCCTATCGTAGTACTGGAGGAGCTGGATAAGTTCAAGAAGGGCAACGACATGATCAACTTCCACGCAAGGGAATTCACACGGGAGCTTGACAAGCTCTCGGGAAACATGCTTCTGACCGCGAATATTCCGCTGGGTGAAAACCTCGGTAACCTCCACATCGAGACAGCAAGGGATTTTTCCGAAAAAGTCAGCCAGTCATTCCCGGAAAGGACTCCCGATCACAGGATACTCGCGATTGCCGAATATGTTTGCAATTCCAGCAAAGACAAGACGGTGATCCTGATTTCCAAGGATATCAACCTGAGGATGAAAGCCAAGTCGCTGGGAATAATGGCCGAGGATTATGAGAATGACAAGGTTGCAAATATCGATGATCTTTACAAGGGGATTCAGGTCCTGGAAGGTGTTGATCACCAGCTGATAAGTAAGCTATACGAAGCCCCTGAGGGGGTTAGTGTTTCGGATTTTAAGGTTGAGGCAAATACAAGGGGGCACCAGTTCTTCATAATGAAGAATACCGGTTCGAGCGCGCTGGCGCATTATAACCCGGTCAACAAAATGCTGAGCAGGGTAATAAAGCAAACCACCTACGGCATCGATCCGAGGAATGCCGAACAGACCTTCGCCCTCGACGCCCTCCTGAACCCGGATATCCAGCTTGTTTCGCTCACGGGCAAAGCCGGCACCGGCAAGACCCTCCTCGCACTGGCAGCTGCCCTGCAGCAATACAAAAGATACAAACAGATATTCCTTGCAAGGCCCATCGTGCCCCTCGCCAACAGGGACCTCGGGTTCCTTCCCGGGGACGTGAAGGAAAAAATGGACCCATACATGCAGCCGCTCTATGATAATCTTACGGTGATAAAGCACAAATTCAGCCACCAGAGCCCCGAGTTCCTGAGGATCAATGACATGATGAAGGAAGACAAGCTCGTCATAACCCCGCTTGCCTATATTAGGGGACGAAGCCTGTCGAGCATATATTTTATTGTAGATGAGGCACAGAACCTTACTCCCCATGAGATCAAGACTATCATTACACGTGCCGGTGAGGGGACAAAGATGGTATTCACGGGAGATATCGAGCAGATCGATTCGCCTTATCTCGATACCGCATCAAACGGTCTCAGTTACCTTTCGGATAAAATGAAGGATCAGGATATTTTTGCCCATGTCAATCTTGTAAAAGGTGAGCGTAGCTTCCTTGCCGAGCTGGCAAGCAAATTGCTCTGATCATCAGTTTTCAGTTACCGGTACAAACTATTTTTAAAATCAAGCAGAATGAAAACCAGGTTTATTTATGCCACAGCAGCAATATTAGCTTTTGTGATAATGCCGGTAAGCGGCCAGAGAGTCAAGGTTGATGCTGATAACCAGGGGGACAGGAGGACCGGCAAGACAGGCCAGGTCGCTCTGTTCAACGGGAAGGACCTCTCCAATTGGGTGTTCAGGCTGAAGGATCCCTCGGTCGATCCGTCAAAGGTATTCACTGTTCAGAACGGGGTCATTCACATAGCCGGCCAGCCTTTCGGGTATATGAGAACAAAGGGCTCATATTCCGACTACAAGCTCCATGTTGAATGGAGATGGCCTTCTGAACCAACCAACAGCGGGGTATTCATTCATGCCCAGCTGCCTGATACCATCTGGATCAAATGCTACGAATGCCAGCTCATGGCAGGCAATGCAGGCGACTTCATCTGCATGGGAGGAACCGATATGAACGAAAGAAAGAACAAATCCGACATCGTTGTCAAAAAGATGGGCCCCTCCTCCGAAAAGCCGGCGGGTGAATGGAATACCATGGAGGTTACCTGCAGTGATAACACTGTCGAGGTTTATGTCAACGGCACCCTCCAGAACAAGGGAACCGGGCTCTCACTGAGACAGGGAAGCATCTGTCTCCAGAGCGAAGGTAAGGATATTGAATTCCGGAATGTTTTCCTTACAAAACTCCAGGCCGAAGCCACGGGCCGCAGGAATACCCGGGGTCATTGACCCGGGAGCCAGAAATCTCCGGATCTGAATATGGATGGAATAAAAAGAAGAGTGGCATTTCATACCCTCGGCTGCAAGCTTAATTTTGCCGAGACATCAACAATTGCTCGGTCATTCCCTGAAGAGCGGTTTGAACGGGTTCCGGCAGCATCCGGGGCCGATATTTATGTCATCAATACATGTTCCGTAACAGATACTGCCGACAGGAAATGCAGGCAGGCAATAAAAAAATTCATACACCAATCTCCAGAAGCCATTATTGCGGTCGTTGGCTGCTATGCACAGCTCAACCCGTCAAAAATAGCATCAATACCGGGGGTCGACCTGGTTCTCGGAACGAATGAAAAGTTTGACATCGCCGGCTACCTCTCAGGATTCCCGAAGAAAGGTAAGCAGGGGATTCATTCATGTGCTTTCTCTGAAAATGATACTTTCAATCCCTCCTGGTCCGCAGGCGACAGGACAAGGTCATTTATGAAGGTCCAGGACGGCTGCGATTACAGCTGCTCATACTGCACCATACCTATGGCAAGGGGCAGAAGCAGGAACCAGGGAATCTCCTCGCTCGTTGAAGAAGCCGGCAGGATCGCAGGCAGGGGTGTAAAGGAGATCGTCATAACCGGCGTTAATATCGGTGACTTCGGGCGATCGACCGGGGAATCATTCATTTCCCTGCTCAGGGAGCTTGTCAAGACGGACGGCATCGAACGCTTCAGGATCTCATCCATTGAACCCAACCTGCTTACCAATGAACTAATCAGCCTGACTGCCTCGGAGCCTAAGATCATGCCCCATTTCCATATCCCCCTCCAGAGCGGCTGCGACAGGATACTTGCGCTCATGAAAAGAAGATACAGGAGGGAGCTCTTCGCTGAAAGAGTCGCTTCAATAAAATCATTCCTTCCTGGTGCTGGAATTGGGGCCGATGTTATTGTCGGATTTCCGGGCGAAACGGATGAAGATTTTGAGGAAACTTACAGTTTCCTGGAAGGATTGCCGCTAACGTATCTGCATGTTTTCAACTTTTCAGAGCGACCGGGGACGGCAGCAGAAAAAATGACCGGGAAAGTTCCCTATCCTGTGAGGGAGAAGAGGAGCAGGAGGCTGATCTCCCTCTCGGAGGCAAAACACAGGACGTTTTGCGTTGAAAATGAAGGCAAAAGCTGCAGCGTTCTTTTTGAACATTCAAAATATGCTGGGATGATCAACGGATTCACGGAGAATTATATAAAGGTGGAGCTCCCGTGGGAGAATGCGATCGCAGGCAGGATATTGACCGTCAGGCTTGGGGATATTTCTCTGTCGGGCAAGGTCAAAGCTGAGATAATATAATAAAGGATGATCGACTATAAACACATTTGCCGGGAGGTTGAGAAAATTGCCGGCGAGGCGGCAGGGTTCATCGTCAGGGAATCGGGCAGGTTCGGGCAGAGCGATATTGAAACAAAAGGCCTCAACAATTTCGTTACCTATGTTGACAAGGGATCGGAGGAAATGCTCATCAGGATGCTGGGCCCGCTGGTGCCTGAAGCCGGATTCATTGCTGAAGAGGGGACATCGGCCGTCAGGGGTACAAGGTACAACTGGGTGATCGATCCGCTCGACGGCACAACTAATTTCCTTCACCGGGTGAGGCCCTATGCAATCAGCATTGCACTTATGGACGGGGATGAACCGGTGTGCGGGATGGTCCATGATGTGGGCGGGTCAGAGACGTTCACCGCCTGGAAGGACGGAGGTTCGTGGCTGAACGGGAAAAGGATACATGTCTCGGAGACCGTAGCCCTCGCCGGATCGCTGGTGGCGACCGGGTTTCCGTACAATCTTTTCGACAGGCTTGTCCCTTATATGGAGCTTCTTTCTTACCTTGTGAAAAGAACCCATGGCATCCGCAGGCTCGGATCGGCATCCATCGACCTTGCCTATGTCGCATGCGGAAGGTTCGATCTATTTTTTGAGTATGATCTCAAGCTCTGGGATGTCGCCGCCGGAATGCTCCTGGTAAGGGAGGCCGGCGGGAAGTTTACCGATTTCTCAGGTAATACGAAGGGGCTGACAGGGGATGAAACCCTGGCTGCAAATGCGCTGGTTTTCAATGAAATGCTTAAGACCATCGGGAAGTTCATGAAATAACAACATCCGTTTCCTTGAAATATATTGCCTACTATATTTTCTTCTGCATCAACTGGATCATCACCTTCCTGCCCCTGGGGGTCCTGTACCTGTTCTCGGATTTTCTATACCTTCTCCTGTATTACTTCCCCTCTTACAGGAAGAAGACGGTTGAAGAGAATCTAAGGAATTCCTTTCCTGAAAAATCCGCCAGGGAGCTTGCTGATATAGAAAGGAAGTTTTACCGGCACCTTGCCGACCTGTTTGTCGAAGCCCTGAAGCTGACGCATATCAGCGAAAAAAGCATCAGGAAAAGATTCATCCTGTCAAATCCAGGGCTGCTGCGTGATCTGTACAGCTCAGGGCGCGACCTGGTTGTGGTGCACAGCCACTATAATAACTGGGAGTGGCTCGCCTGCCTGTCATTATATACCGATTACAAGGTTGTCTCGATCTACAAGCCCCTGCACGACAAGCTTTTCGACAGCTTCCTGAACAGGAACAGGACACGGTTCAATGTCGGCCTCACGCCTATGAACAATGTGGTAAGGGACATTGTAAACAACAGGAAAAACAATATAAGGGCCATGTACGGCTTCATAGCGGATCAGACCCCCGCCAAACCCGATATCCATTACTGGAATGAATTCCTTAACCAGGAGACACCCGTTTTCCTGGGAATAGAGAAAATTGCAGCCAAATACAACATGCCGGTAGTCTTCTTCAATGTTCAGAAGAAAAGCCGCGGTTATTATGAAATGAGTGTGGAGCTTTTGTTTGACAATCCCTCGGGGCTGCCCGAGCACCTGATCACCGACACGCATGTCAGGCGCCTGGAAAAGCTGATAACGGAGAAACCGGAATACTGGATCTGGACCCACCGGCGATGGAAACACAAAAGGGAAATGACATGAGTCAGACTGCAGTTGTCATATTGAACTGGAACGGGCTGAAATGGCTGCAGCAATTCCTTGGAAATGCCGTCGCTGAATCGACCGGTGAAGGCATCACGGTCTGCGTCGCTGATAACGGTTCCACGGATGGTTCTGCGGAGTGGGTGGCGGCAACCTTTCCTGCCGTAAGGCTCATCCGCCTTGAAAAAAACCATGGTTTCGCCGGGGGATACAACCTGGCACTCTCCATGATCGATGCCAGGTATGTTGTCCTCCTGAATTCGGATGTAGAGGTGACCCGGGGCTGGCTTGCTCCTATTGTGGAATGTCTCGACAGCGACCCTGGGATTGCAGCCTGCCAGCCAAAAATAAAGTCATTCTACAAAAAGGATCATTTCGAGTATGCAGGCGCGGCGGGAGGATATATTGACAAGTTTGGATTCACCTTCTGCAGGGGCCGGATATTCGGGAAAGTAGAAAAGGACCTCGGACAATATGACGATGCGATTGATATTTTCTGGGCGAGCGGAGCATGCATGGCTGTCAGGAAGGATGTCTGGGAGAGCTGCGGAGGGCTCGACAGTAGCTTTTTCGCCCACATGGAGGAGATAGACCTTTGCTGGAGGATCCATGCTGCCGGCTTCCGGATCCGCTACATCCCGTCATCCGTGGTCTTCCATGCCGGAGGGGGTGCAATACCTTACGAATCGGTCTTTAAAACATACCTGAATTTCAGGAACAACCTGTTTTTGCTTTATAAGAATCTGCCTGATAACAAACTGCAGAAGATCATCACTGCCAGGAAACTGCTCGACGGGGTTGCAGCCGCGAGGTTCCTCCTGATGGGGAGGTTCGGAAGCCTGAAGGCTGTAGTGGATGCCCACATCGATTTCAGAAAGAAGACATCAGGAATACTGATAACCCGGGGACATCCGTCAGAACTCCCAAGGACCAGTCCCCTGATGCCCTGCCTGAACAAGTCGGTTGTTTTTGAGTTCTTTATAAAAGGCAGAAAAACTTTCAGCAGATTGTTGTTATAATATTAACATTAATGAAGACCTACCAATTCCTTATTTTCATTGCGATTGTACTTGCAATTTACTCATCATCAAATTTATACATATATCTAAAAGGCTACCACTCCGTACCTTTCTTCCATAGCAGCAGGATCTGGTACCCCCTTGTCTTCTTCCTGCTCGCATTTGCATTCATTGCCGGCAAGTTTCTTGAAGCCTGGCACTCATCAGTCGTTTCAGATGCCCTTAATATCCTCGGGGGATTCTGGCTGGCATTCATGCTCTACGGATTTCTTTTCCTTCTCCTTTCCGATCTGGTCTCGCTCTTTCTCCGGATTGCAGGAATGCTCCCCGGGGAGAGGCTTTTGCATTTCCGGAAGTGGTCATTCCTTCTTACCCTGGCTTTATCCTTTGTACTTATTGCCGGTGGGTTTATCAACGCTTTGATCCCCAGGGTTAAACAATACGACATTACCATCGACAAATCCGCGGGTAACATTAAGTCTCTGCGGATTGCGGCTGTCTCCGACATCCACCTTGGCAGCGAGATCAGAAAACGTTCGATGAACCAGCTTTCCCGGATTCTGAAAGAGTTGAAGCCTGACCTGGTGCTACTCCTTGGCGATATTGTCGACGGGGAAATGGGGCCGGTGCTAAGAAGCGACCTCCTCAGGTATTTTAAGGCTCCGGATTCAAGGGACGGCTTATATGCGATAACCGGTAACCATGAGTATATAGGAGGCGCACGAAGAACTATACCATATATCGAAAGCAAGGGAATAAGGCTGCTGAAGGATGAAGTTGTGACTATCGAAGGAGGGATCCAGATAATCGGAAGGCTCGACAGGGATTCGAAAAGATTCACCGGCACAGAGCGCAGGCCGCTGGGCGAGCTACTTGCCGGGCTCGATACCACCAGGCCCGTGATCGTGCTGGATCATCAGCCGGTCAACCTTGCGGAATCTGAACAGCAAAGGGTTGACCTGCAGCTATCGGGGCATACCCATAACGGCCAGATGTGGCCTCTGAACCATGTCGTGAATTGGATTTATGAGCTCAGCTACGGTTATAAAAGGAAGGGGAACACGCAGTATATAGTCTCTTCCGGCTTCGGGCTCTGGGGGCCCAGGGTAAGGTCGGGCAGCAATTCTGAGATTATGCTTTTGAATATAAGCTTCAGGGACACTGTCCGGGGGACTGCCGACTGAATGGTTCAAAGAAGGTCATAGACCTTTTCAAGCGTCATTCTTCTTGACCCCTTGACAAGCACGTAACTTCCGGTCACGGGCTGCTTCCTGAGGTATTCCCTGAGGCTCCCGACATCCTGGAATGATTTGAACCCGTATCCTCCGCTGATCTTGCTGAACATGCTTCCCACAAGCATTACATCGCTGTTATCAGTTGATTTCAGGGCATCGAGGACCATAGTATGCTCTTCTTCGCTCTTCTCACCAAGCTCGAGCATATCGCCAAGTATTATCACTTTTTTTGCCTCCCGGATCTCCGAGAACGATTTTATTGCCAGCATCATGCTGGTTGGGTTTGCATTATAGGAATCGCAGATGAGCGTATTACTTTCCGTTTTCCTGACCTGCGAGCGGTTATTTCCGGGCTGATAGCTGCCAATCGCCTGGGCGATATCATCCATACCAGCCCCAAGGAACAACCCTGCTGCTATGGCGGCCCTGACATTCTCGAGGTTATATATCCCAAAGAGGCCTGTCTCGATCCTCCAGCTCCTGTGCTGGTAGAGGACTTCGACAGCCAGGTTCATTTCGGAGGGCAAAGCTTTCACAGTCAGAGGAACGCCTGTCGGGTCGGAATAAGGCACCGCCCTGTTCACAAGCTTATATATCTTCTCCCTGAGAAGCGGATTATTGTCATTATAGATTGCAACTCCGTTGACTTTCTTGAGAAACTCGTAAAGCTCGCTCTTCGCCTTGACCACACCCTCGAACGATCCGAACCCTTCCAGATGGGCATGGCCGATATTCGTAATGATCCCGTAGTCAGGACGCGCAATGTTGCACAATGTCCTGATCTCCCCTATATGATTGGCGCCCATTTCCAGGATCAGCATCTCCGTGTCGTCCGGGGCGGAGAGAATGGTAAGCGGCAATCCGATCTCATTGTTCAGGTTCCCGGCTGTCGAATGGACTTTCATTTTCCCTGACATGATCGCCGTGATGAGCTCCTTCGTGGTGGTCTTCCCGTTTGTCCCGGTGATAGCCAGCACTCGGGCCTGGCAGAGCTTCCTGTGATGAAGAGCGAGTGCCTGCAGCTCGATAAGGCAGTCATCTACAAGCAGCGTCTTTTCAGTTTCATATGCCGGGTCATCGATAACAGCACAGCAGGCTCCTTTTGCGATTGCATCCGCGGCGTATTTGTTGCCGTTGAAGTTGAGCCCCCAGAGGGCAAAAAATAGCTGGCCGTTACTGATCGTGCGCGAGTCAATTGAAACTCCGGTCGATTCTTCTCTGAAAACCCTGTAAAGCTGTTCCGTAATCATATTTCTCAAGTTGAATTGCTGACAAAAGGGCTATCTCACTGTTTCTGCAGCCTGTAAATTATCTGTTCTAAAATTAATAAAAATTGCTTAACGGATTCCTGGTTCCCGATAAGAAAATGAGGCAACCATAAAAGGGTAGAAATGAAATAACCGCAAAGATCAGCGCCATGCTGTGATCTTTGCGGTTAAAACAATCTATCTGTAAAGCCTCTTAAAGAGCTCTCAATTCCTATTTTAGTCCTGCGGGGCTTCCCACCCTTATCATTGCGCACCTGAATCCCAGGTCATCCCTTGAGCTTTCCTGGTCAAGGAATCTGCGGGTCGAAGGATTTAGCCAGTATGCCCTGTCCTTCCATGAGCCGCCTTTGTAAACCCTGGCATTGTCATTTAAAAGCGTGAAGTAGTCATTTTCACCCTGGGCATACATCCTGGTCGATCCTGGCTTGTTATCCTCGGTCACCCAGTCGCCCCCCGAAGGAATGGCCGACTGAAGGTCACCGTCCCTGTAGTTCCTGTAGTCGCCCTTCTGATAGTTGTACCTGTTTGCAACATCCTTATCCTTTACCGTATCGATATACAGCTTACCGAGCTTATCCTTGCTCACCACCAGTCCGTTGGCATCCCTCTTGAGATCGGTGTACACATTGCCCCTGAAGGGATTGAAGGCATCGACATCTTCCGACGAAAGGGGACGGTAAATATCTGCCACCCATTCATTCACGTTTCCTGCCATGCAATAGAGTCCATAATCATTCGGCCAGTATGATTTTACGTCGACTGTTATGCTCCCATTGTCGTTAAGGCTTCCTGCAACACCCATCATGTCGCCTCTTCCCCTTACGAAGTTAGCCATCATTTCGCCGCGGGATTTCTTTGATGCGTTCCTCACATTGTGACCGTCCCAGGGATATATCCTTCTTTCGTAGATCCTTTCCTCGAACGTATTTCCCTTAAGGGCATATGCTGCAAATTCCCATTCTGCTTCGGTCGGGAGCCTGTAGGAAGGAAGAAGGAGCCCGTCCTCGAATGTAGTGCGCCTCTCCTTGGTGTTCGGATTGAGGCTGGCCCTCAGCTGATTGACATTGCCTTCATACTGACCTGCGAGATATGCCTCAGTGTTGAAATTCTTATCGTCGGCCTGATTGGGATCATATTTAAGTTCCCCTTCATCGATCAGGAGCTGCTCATTGACCCTGTCGGTCCTCCACATGCAGTAGTCGTTGGCTTTCACCCAGCTCACACCTACTACCGGGTAATTATTGTATGACGGGTGCCTGAAATAGTATTGTACATATGGATCGTTGAATCCCATCGGGCTCCTCCAGACCAGCGTGTCGGGCAGCGCTCTCCTGAATACCTCGGGATAGCTCTTGTAGACCCTCTTGAGCCAATACAGGTATTCCCTGTAGTCGACATTCCTGACCTCTGTTTCATCCATATAGAATGATGAAACCGTCACTGTCCTCGGTTCATTGTTCCAGTCAAACATAACGTCCTGTTCCACCCGTCCCATTGTAAAGCGTCCGCCTTCAATCAGTACGAGGCCCGGTCCGGTTTTCTGTTCAGCTTTCAGAGTTACTTCAAATCCCCCGTTGTCAGGATCATTATATTTCCATCCGGTGGATGTGGATGTATTACTCTCTTTCCCGGATTTGCATGAAAAAAGCATAAGTGCGCTTAATGCTATTAATGCTGGAGCTCTGAATTTGTACATAGTCCCTTTATTTTTATGGCTTTTATGATCTATCAAATAATCTTATTTTCAAAACCTTACTTTGAAACATCAAATATAACTACAATTGGGGCACTTTTATTGTCTGTGCTTTTATTCTTTTTTCAACATTGGTCAGAGCCACGTTCAGCCCTGCCTGGTGGACAAGGGAAAACGGCAGGAGCGGACTTCCTGATTTGAGGTTGAACTTGTAGTTGTAGAAGAAGGCGAACTTTCCCTGCCTCACAGAGAACCCTGCCTGCATATCTATGGTTTTGCTGCTGGTTTCAAAAAATGCCGAATTGAATGATATCACCGGAGTCTCGACCACGGCGCCCTCGCAGAAAGACAGATACCGGCCCTGTACCTCTATGGCCCCTACCGGCCTGAACCTGAATTTATCCATCTTTCCGAACCCGTAATCGCCGGCGGCATTCAGTAAAAATTTCCTTTTCAAACGGTCAGCCGATGTCCCGCTGTTGGAAATATCGGGCTGGGCCAGATGCGAGACCGAAAAACCGCCGAACCATTTCCCTGCCATGACAACCACGCCTGTGGCGACGTCCAGCGCACTTTTTGTGTTGTTCACAAGGCTCTCCGCTGTTGGTAGGGTTATGAAACCCATGGCGTCGATCTGGTCGGGAAGAACGGCTTTTCCGAAATCGAATCCGCGGCTGAACACAGAGGCCGACAGTCCGGCACTTATATAAAGGTCTTCCCCAGCCTGGAAAAGATACGAGTACGACAATCCTCCTCTCAGGTCATTGACAATCCCGCCGAGATGGTCGTTTGATATAAATATCCCGGCACCGCCATGAATTGCCGGGATATATGAATCATAAGAAACCAGGAATGTCTGGAAGTTATAGCTGTGCCCCGGATAGAAATTCAGGTACGACATCCTGAGGGTCCCCTCCTCCGACACCCCGGAATAACCAGGATTGTAAAACAATAAAGTATTGCCCCCGGGGCCATAATTGGTCTCCTGTCCCGAGAGAACACTGCCGGCGGAAAGGCATATAAGAAATAAATATATTGCGCGAACCTTCATCTTGTAATGGAGTAGTTGTTTATTGCCGGCTGGATCACCATCTGCAGGGAATCATTTCAAAATGCAAAATAAACTAAAAAACAGAATCACATTTCTATCTTTGCCATGAATAATGAACAAGCTTCTGTATATAACGTGCCTGGCCCTGTCGTCTGCACTGTTACCGGCAAAGGGAGATCCCCCCGGCGGAGAGTATGTTCAATCCTCAATTCTTTCAACCGGCAGGTGGTTCAGGATCGCGGTAACTGCTGACGGCATTTACAGGATCAGCTATGAGACCCTCAAAAACCTAGGCCTCGAGAACCCGACATACCCTAAACTCTATTCGAACAACCAGGGGCAGCTTTCATATTACAACGACAACGCCGGTGCGGATGACCTTAAAGAGACAACCGTCTGGATGGATCGCGGAAGCGACGGTGTCTTCAATGAAGGCGATTACATGCTTTTCTACGGGCAGGGAACAGGACGGTGGAAGTACAACCCGGCAGAAGATGACTTTGACTACATAAAGCATAATTATTCCGATACGGCCTTTTATTTCATCACGTCGGGCACTTCTCCCGGAAAAATCATGGCAAATGCCCCCGTTCCATCCTCAGCTGTCAATTTTCAGTCGAACACCTCTGATGCACTTTACATTCATGAGGTCGATAAGGAGAACCTTATCCACTCTGGAAGGGAATGGTTCGAACCGGTAACCGCGGCAAAGGATGCGGTCCTCGATCCGGATTTTGCGAACATTGTAACCGGTGAACCGGTGAAGTTTGAGGTGAGAGTGGCCGCCAGGGCTTCAGGGCAAACCTCATTTACTCTCAGCGAAAATGGTTCCGGACTCAGTGAAGTTAGCCTTAACGGCGTTGACCTCTCATCGAATACAGGCACCTACGCCACTATCGGCAGCTTTGCCGGTACGGCCCTTCCATCCGGTGAAGCGCCCGTTTACGGCCTCAGGTTCATGAATAACGGCGAAGCCTCAGCCAGGGGATGGCTCGACTTTGCGCGGTTCCATTCAAGGAAGAGGAACCTTTTCGGCGGCGGGACCATGTTCCTTACTGATTCAAGGGCATCTGCACCCGGCAGGATTACGGAATTCAGCGTCACCAGCACCGTTGCGGGAGTTACTATCTGGGATATAACTGACCCTTGTAATAATGAAATAATACAATATAACAAGTCAGGTGACAATATAATATTCAGGTCATCAACCGATTCCATCCGCTCATTTGTTGTGTTCGCCGCTAAGGATGCCTTATCACCCGTTATTGTGAAGGAGCAGGTAGCCAGCCAGGACCTTCATTCATCCGGGCCCGCCGACATGATCATTGTAGCGCACCCTCTGTTCATGCGTTATGCAACCCGGCTGGCGGAGTTCCATCTCAGCCGCGACGGCATAACCTCAACCGTTGTCACCCCCCGGCAGATCTACAACGAGTTTTCAGGCGGGACCCCCGACATAGCCGCAATAAGGAACTTCGTCAGGATGAAGTACCTGAAACAGAAGGGCACCTCCCGGCCGCTGAAATACCTGCTCCTCTTCGGCGACGGCTCATACGAGAACCGGACGCCTCCTCCGCGGAACACCAGCTTTATACCGACATATCAGTCACTCAATTCGAATGTTTACATATCATCATTCACTTCCGACGATTTCTTTGGCCTGCTCGACGATGGTGAAGGCGAGGAGACAGGGACCGAAGATATAGGTATCGGAAGGATCCCGGCTGCGGATACATCGGAAGCCTCACTGGCCCTTTCCAAAATTGAAGGGTACCTCGGTGATGCAAACAACGGGCCCTGGAAGGACCATGTATGCATTGTCGCTGATGATGAGGACAACAATGAACACATGATAAACGCTGAGGGTCTCTCCTCCCTCCTCGCCGACTCAGTCCCCTGGATAAATACCGACAAGATCTATTTCGATGCATTTAATCAGGTGACAACCTCCACGGGGCAGTTCTACCCTGATGTCACCCGGGCGATCAATGACAGGATCAACTCAGGCGCCCTGATCTTCAACTATACCGGCCACGGAAATGAATCGAGCCTTGGGCACGAAAGGGTGGTAACCATGGAAACCATTGACCAGTGGGCGAACGGCCTTAAGCTTCCGCTGTTCATAACGGCAACCTGCGAATTCAGCCGTTTCGATGATGTGACCACCGACAATCTTTCCGGGATCATGACAGGAAAGAACTCGGCCGGCGAAAGAATTCTGCTCTCCGGAAAGGGCGGCGGGATTGCCCTGATGTCGACAACAAGGCTGGTCTATTCGGCACCGAATTACACCCTTAACAGGAACATCCTCGATGCAGCATTTAACCGTGACGGAAACGGCAGGGCCCTCTGCCTCGGGGATATTATCCGGATAGCCAAGAACAGGACATCCGGGACTTCCAACAAGAGGAATTTCCTCCTTCTCGGCGACCCTGCGATAAGGCTCTCCTACCCATGGCATGGGATGGTAGTTACCGACAGTGTAATTGACGCAATCACAGGCCGGCCTTGCGATACCCTTAAAGCCCTTGCAATGATCGATGTATTCGGTCATATCCAAGACATGGCAGGTAACCCGGTTACGGATTTCAGCGGGACGGTCCTACCTGTTGTCAACGGGAAGCCGGTAAAGGTAACGACACTGGCAAACGACGGCGGCCCGGCAATGGATTTCCTGATTTCAGGGAACACAATTTTCAGCGGGAAGTGCACGGCAGCCGGCGGGAACTTTTCGTTCAGGTTCATGGTTCCCAGGGATATAGACTATAATTTCGGGAGGGGAAGGATTAGCTACTACGCGTATGACGGGGATTCAGATATGGATGGCAATTACGACAGCCTCATCATAGGGGGTTTCAGCAATACCCACGCATCCGATACTTCAGGACCTGAAATAAGGCTTTTCCTCAACGACACTCTCTTCAGGGACGGCGGGATCTCCGACAGCAATCCGAAGCTTTTCGCAATGGTGTCTGACCCGGGAGGGATTAATGCTGCCGGAATGGCAATAGGTCATGACATGGTTTGCTGGGTCGACGGCGACAGGGATAACCCGTTTATCCTCAACAACTATTTCACATACGACCAGGGCACCTTCAGCAGGGGGGCTGTTACTTACCTGCTCCAGAACCTTTCTGAGGGGGACCACACTGTCACTCTTAAGGCATGGGACAACTTCAACAATTCGTCTGAAAAGGCGATTGGATTCACAGTCAGTGCGAAGGATGGCCTTATTGTCAGGAATCCCGTCAATTTTCCAAATCCATTTACGAATTCAACCGGCATAACCTTTGAGCATAACAGGCCCGGTGAGGAGCTTGAAATAACCATCGAAATTTTTAATCTGCAGGGTGACCTTATAAGAGTCCTGAGGAGCTCGGAAGTCTCATCAGGTTACCGTCTTTCACCCGTGACCTGGGACGGCAGCGACTTGAACGGGCGGCGGGTGGCAAAAGGAATCTATCCTTACAGGGTCCGCATACGTGCAAATAACACTGTAACTGCTTATGTTTCTGGGAGAATGATCATTTTATAAATATTGCACAATAAGTCACCTGAAAAATAGTTTTATATTTACAATTTTAACGCAATTCTAAAAAAACAAGATACTAATCTTCATGAAGAACAAGGTAATTGCAATTAGTTTGCTCCTGTTCGTGTTTACGGGTGCAATAAAACTCCATTCGCAGGAATTGAATGCCATCCAGACGGTGGTACCGTTTCTATCTATAGCACCTGACTCAAGGGCCGGAGCAATGGGAGATGCGGGCGTTGCCACCACCCCGGATGTTTTCTCGAATCACTGGAATCCGTCAAAATTTGCTTTTATTGACGGCACCGGGGGGGTGGGCATCTCATATTCCCCCTGGCTGCGTAACCTTGTCCCGGATATAAATATCGCCTACCTGTCGGGCTATTACCGCATCGACAGAAAGCAGGTGATCAGCTCGAGCCTGTTATACTCCTCTCTCGGGGATGTTCCTTTTACCGACGATTACGGAAACCTTGAACGCACCTTCAAGCCCAATGAATTTGCATACGATGTGGCCTATTCAAGGCTCTTTTCAGAATACTTTTCGGGAGGCGTTGCTTTCAGGTTCATCTATTCAAACCTGACAGGCGGAACATACTCTGGCGGAACGGCTACCAAACCCGGTACCTCCTTTGCCGCAGATATTTCGGGATATTACAGAAGGGACGTCAAGGAAATGGGTAAGGACGGCCAGTTCGGATTCGGTTTCAACTTCTCGAACCTTGGTGCAAAAATGAGCTATTCCGACGGCCAGACTTCCGACTTCATCCCGATGAACATCCGGGTCGGGGTCGCGAATACGCTCAACTTCGACCTGTACAATAAGCTGACTCTCACTCTCGACATGAACAAGCTCCTCGTTCCCACTCCCCCGAAATACAACACCGACGGCGAGATTGTCAAAGGGAAAGACCCGAATGTGTCGGTGCCAGTCGCAATTTTCCAGTCGTTCTATGATGCACCGGGCGGATTCAGCGAAGAGCTTCACGAAATCACTTACTCTTTCGGAACTGAATACTGGTACAATAATCAGTTTGCGATAAGGGCCGGTTATTTCCATGAGAATGCTTCGAAGGGCAACAGGAAATACTTCACAGCCGGAGCAGGGTTCAAGCTTAAGGGATTCACGCTCGATTTCTCGTACCTTATGCCAACGGTATCGAATCATCCGCTTGCAAGGACGCTGCGCTTCTCGCTTTCATTCGACCTCAACCCCGTAAAGAAACCGACTATTTCAGCTGAATGAACATCAGGATAGGGCAGGGAATAGATTTTCACCGCCTGGAAAAGAACCGCAAGCTCTGGCTTGGCGGTATCCTGGTACCCTCCGATTCCGGTTCGGTGGCACATTCCGACGGGGATGTTCTCCTTCATGCCTTGTGTGACGCGATACTCGGGGCGGCCGGGTTAAGGGATATCGGGTATCATTTCCCCGACACCGATCCTGCTTATAAGGACATCGACAGCAAGATCCTCCTGCAAAGATCATTCGCTCTCATCAAGGAGAAGGGATTCAGCATGGTCAATGCTGACTGCACCATATGCCTTGAGGAACCGAGGATTTCACCCTTTATCCCCGAAATGAAAAAGACGATCGCCCCGATCCTTGGGATTAGTCCTGAGGATGTTTCCGTTAAGGCGACTACCACGGAAAAGCTGGGTTTTATAGGCCGCGGAGAAGGTGTTGCAGCGCTTGCTGTAGTCCTGATAAAGGGCGCCTAGGCAAAGATCCCGGCAATTGCATCACTTATCAGCTCATCATCAGCCACGAAGGGTACTGTAACCTCCAGCCCGGGGGTTCGGTCCATCTCGCGTTTAAGCGTTGACATTGCGCCGGTATTCCCGGCCCAGTTCCTTCGTGCGATCCCGTTGTTCACATCCCACCCGAGCATCATTGCCAGCCTCCTGCCGGTTTCCCCGGTGCCGTCCAGCACCATCCCGAAACCGCCGTTGATCACTTCGCCCCATCCCACTCCGCCACCGTTATGGAGTGAGACCCAGGTGGCACCGCGGAATGAATCACCTATAACATTCTGTACGGCCATGTCGGCTGTGAATTTCGATCCGTCATAAATGTTTGAGGTCTCCCTGAACGGGGAATCGGTGCCGGAAACATCATGGTGGTCCCTGCCGATAACAACCGGTGCCGAGATGATTCCCTTTGCGATTGCATCATTGAATGCCTTTGCAATTGCAGCCCGCCCGGCAGCATCAGCATAGAGTATCCTTGCCTGTGAGCCTACCACCAGCTTATGCCTGCCTGCCTCATTTATCCAGCGGATATTATCTTCCATCTGCTGTCTTGTCTCTTCCGGGGAATCCTTCATTAACTTCACAAGGGTATCCGACGCAATCCTGTCGGTGACCTCAAGATCTGCCGGATCGTTGGAACAGCAGACCCACCTGAACGGGCCGAAACCGTAATCAAAACAGATCGGGCCCATAATATCCTGGACATACGATGGATACCTGAATTCACCATCGGGACCCATGATATCGGCACCCGCCCTCGATGCTTCCAGAAGGAATGCATTCCCGTAATCAAAGAAGTAGGTGCATCTTTCACAGTGGCTGTTTATGGCCTTCACCTGGCGCCGCAGCGACTCCTTTACATGGGTCTTGAAGCGTTCCGGATCGGATGCCATCATTTTGTTCGACTCTTCAAAAGAGAGACCTGCCGGGTAATAACCTCCCGACCAGGGATTATGAAGTGAGGTCTGATCTGAGCCTATATCGATCCTGATCCCCCTTGCCGCAAGCTGCTCCCAGAGATCGACGATATTCCCAAGGAATCCCAGTGACACAACGGATTTGCTCTTCCGGGCCTCCTCCACCTTCCTGATCAGGGTGGCGGTATCGGTGATCACTTCATCCACCCAGCCCTGGGAATGGCGGGTTTTTATTGCCTTGGGGTTCACTTCTGCTATCACAGAAATTATCCCGGCAATCTTTGCTGCCTTTGGCTGAGCGCCTGACATTCCTCCGAGCCCCGAAGAAACAAAAAGCAATGGCTCCGAAGAACCTTTCCCAGCGGAGACTTTCCTGGAGGCATTGAGTATTGTTATGGTCGTGCCGTGGACGATGCCCTGAGGTCCGATATACATGTAAGAACCGGCCGTCATCTGGCCGTACTGCGATACCCCCAGTGCATTGAACCTTTCCCAGTGGTCCTGCGACGAATAATTGGGAATTACCATGCCGTTTGTTACAACCAGCCTCGGGGAATCGTTGAATGACGGGAATAGTCCGAGCGGGTGGCCGGAATAGACGACAAGGGTCTGTTCATCGGTCATTTCTGACAGGTATTTCATTGTCAGCCTGTACTGCGCCCAGTTCTGGAACACAGCCCCGTTCCCCCCGTACGTGATCAGCTCGTGAGGATGCTGGGCCACATTGATATCAAGGTTGTTTGAAATCATGAGCATTATTGCCGCTGCCTTTTTTGATCTGTGGGGAAAATCATTAATGTTCCTTGCCCTGATCTCGTACCCGGGCCTTAACCGGTACATGTAAATTCTTCCGTATTGTGCAAGCTCGCCTGCAAATTCCGGCGCCAGCGTCTTGTGGAAATGCTCCGGGAAATACCTGAGGGCATTCCTGAGGGCCAGCTTTTTCTCCTGAATGGTCAGAATATCCTTCCGTTTCGGAGCATGATTTATTGACTGATCGAATGGTCTTGGACTGGGCAGCTTTTCCGGGATCCCTTCGGATACAAGCTTTTTGAATTCGGAGGTGGTCATTTTGGATTAAGAATGATTTCAGGCGTAAAGTTAAAGAATAATAGGAACCCCGATCATCAAAATCCAAAACCGCAAAGAACGCTAAATATACTCAAAGGACGCAAAGTTTTAAGTCATAGACTTTGCGTGCTTTGCGAACACTTTGCAGCCTTTGCGGTTAAAAACTTTTTACAGAAACTTTTATATGAGCAAAAAAGCCATTTTATAAATGGCTTTCACTAATTATCTCGTCATCCACGAGTATCCGTCCGCAATACTCGCAGACTATGATCTTCTTCCTCGATTTGATATCCAGCTGCCTCTGGGGCGGGATCTGGTTGAAGCATCCCCCGCAGGCATCCCTCTGCACCGGAACCACTGCCAGCCCGTTCCTGGCATTCGACCGTATCCTTTTATAGGCGGTCAGCAGGCGGTCCTCGATCAGGTCCTGTATCTTCTCTGATTTCTTATAGAGCCCCTCTTCTTCCTTCTGGGTGTCGGAAATGATCTCATCAAGCTCTTTCCTCTTGTTATCGAGATCCGACTTCCTGTCGGCCAGTGTCGATTCCGACTCGGCAATAAGTACTTTCTTTTCCTCGGTCTGGACAGTGTACTCCTTTATCTTTTTGTTGTAAAGTTCAATTTCCAGGTTCTGGTATTCAATTTCTTTGGAAAGAGAATCAAATTCACGATTATTCCTTACATTCTTCTGCTGTTCTTCGTACTTTTTGATAAGAGCTTCTGCTTCAGTGATCTCAATATTCTTCTTAACGATTGCCTTGTCAAGATTGACGACCTCGTCCCTCAGGTTTCCCAGCCTTGTTTCAAGACCTGCAATCTCATCCTCAAGGTCCTGAACTTCAAGCGGAAGCTCACCTCTCAGTGTCTTGATCTTATCAATTTCCGAATCAACAAGCTGAAGACTATATAATGCCCTGAGCCTCTCCTCAACGGGAATCTCAGCTTCGTGCGTTTTGACTTTTTCCATAATTTAAAGATAATTAATCGGATTGCTATTAGTTTCTGAAAACCGGAGTGCAAATGTAGGGAATTTTTTGATAATTAGATCGTGTATTAATTCAATTGCATATTTTTCAGTCTCATAATGACCACAATCGACCAGAAGCAACTTTTCACCATTCTCAAGGAAATTATGATATTTCAGATCGGCGGTGACATATGCATCTGCGCCCGATGCCGCTGCATCATTGATCATTCCTGATCCGGCACCCCCGCAGACTGCAACCCTGCTGATCTCATTCTCCGGACCCCCGGAGTACCTTATCCCTTTTGCATCAAATACCCCGGAAAGAAAACGCAGGAAGGCACTCTTTCCAAGCGCTTCGGGCAGTTCTCCGATACATCCGAAACCGGCATTGATATTGTCATTTGCCAGGGGATAAATATCATAGGCCGGCTCCTCGTAAGGGTGGCTCTTCAACAGCGCCTCTATGACCCTGCCGCGCATATGGGAGAACAGGATAGTCTCGAACCGTGTCTCTTTTTCAAAGTGCATCTTCCCCTTTTCACCCGTGTAAGGATCTGTATTCTCGCCGGGCCTGTAACTTCCGGTCCCGTCGCCGCAGTAGCCGCAAAGGTCATAATTTCCAATAACTCCTGCACCTGCACCAAAAACCGCATTGCGTACATCATCGAGATGACCGTCGGGAACAAAAGTAACGAGCTTCAGAAGCCTGTCCTTCAGTGGAGAAAGGACCCTTATCCCCGTCAGTCCCATCTTCTCTGCCATCTTCCTGCTTACACCGTTTTCCGCCGCATCAAGGTTTGTATGCATCGAATAGATGGCAATGCCGCTCCTGACAGCCCGGAGGATGATCCTTTCCGGCAATGTACTGCCGGTCAGTTTTTTGATGGGGTTGAAGATCACCGGGTGATGAGAAACGATGAGATTGCAGTTCTTCCTGACACATTCCTCAATAACTGCTTCTGTGACATCCAGCGAGATCAGCGCCGATGTGATCTCCTGGTCTGCTGATCCGACCTGTAGTCCCGAATTATCATAACTTTCCTGGAAATCCAGGGGGATCACATTGCCAAGGTAGTTACAAATTTCCTGTAGCTTCATATATTTTTACTCTGAGCATCCCGGCATCTCGTTAAAGAGCACCCGGGAGTAATTTTTTAATCCCGCATGGACCGGAAAACTTCACAATGGAACAGGTCAGATATTGTCTCTCAATTCGAGCAGGAGACTCCTGATCCTCTGGAGTGATTCATTTATCTCAAATATGCGGTCAGCCTCCTCCCAGTTCCCATCAAGCTTCTTCTTTACCCCAGCCAGCGTCATTCCTTCTTCCTTGGTCAGCCTGTGAATGATTGTGAGGTTCCTGACATCGGCCGCCGTGAACATCCTGTTGCCTTTCTTGTTTTTCATCGGCCTGAGGATGTCGAACTCATTTTCCCAGAACCTGACGGTTGACACGGGGACGTCAAGCATCCTGGAAACTTCTCCGATACTATAATAAAGTTTCTCGATTTTTTTCTCTTTGTATGGCATCCTGGCTGGTTGCTGGTTGCTCGTGTAAAATTCAGGAAATATAAAAATGCCTTCAATCGAACGACTGCCCAGTCTTCGAGGCGATCTCGATCATTTTTTCGTACTCGGCCGCAGTGAGATCGTTGAAGAAATAGTTAACCGGGTCAACATTTGTCCCATTCAGCTTGATCTCGTAATGCAGATGCGGAGCAACCGACAGGCCTGTGTTCCCTACAAAACCTATCACGTCACCCCTGTGTACCTTCTGCCCTACCCTTACGTTAAACCCGTCGAGATGAGCATAAACAGATGAATAGCCGAAGCCGTGATCAATTACAATGTTGTTGCCCATACCGCGCTTGTTGGAATTGACCGATTCCACTGTCCCGTCGCCGGAAGCGTAGATCTCGGTGCCGAGCGGGGCCGTAAAGTCCATCCCTTCATGGAATTTTGTGATCTTGTAGACCGGGTGGATCCGGAGCCCGAATCCTGAGGCTATCCTCGTAAGATCCTTTGATGAAATTGGCATGATTGCCGGGATCGACCTGAGCATCTCTTCCTTCTCTCTTGCCAGATTAATCAGATCATCGAACGACCTTGACTGAATATATATTCTCCTCCTGATCTTATCGAGCCTTGCAGCAGTTTCGATTACTATTCCTGAGTTATCGTATCCTTCAAGCTGGCTGAACATGTTGACCCCGCCCGTACCTCCCTGCCTGAGGGTTGCCGAGACCGGTTCGGCCCCGAAGATGGTCCGGTAAAGGTTATCATCCGTTTCCTGCAGGTGATCGATCACCTTCTCGATACTTCCCATTTCCTTGTGCATGAGGTCATACTGAAGGGTAAGGCTGGAAATCTCCCGCTTAAGCGCCTTCTCCTTGGGGGAGTCGATGAACAACCCGAATACAAAGCTGTATATCACAGCGATGATCACCGATCCGATAAAATAAGCAAGCGCCCGCATCATAACCGTTCTGACGCCAAGGCGGATCTTATCAAAACTCAGGGATTCCGGATCAAATTTATATTTCGTAGGAGCCATTACCCGGCAAAGATAAATATTTCGACAAAATTATGATCAAAATTTTAACCCCGCGGCAGTCATGAAATAAACCGCCTGCAAAAGAACATTCAGAACCGGATCCGGAAAGCTACCTGTATTTGGCCTGGGCGGTAAGAGCCTTGATCATCTCAAAGTATTCAGCTTCAGTGAGGTCGTTATTGAAATAATAGAGGGGGTTCTTGAACTTTCCAAATAGATCGATCTGGTAATGAAGATGCGGCCCCGATGATGTTCCCGAGCTTCCCGTGAGGCCGATGAGATCGCCCCGTTTTACGTCCATGCCCTCGCTGATCTTTATGTGGCTCAGGTGGCCATATGTAGACTGATACCCGTATCCATGGTCGATAACTATGCAATTCCCGAATCCTCCGTCCCATCCGGCCCTGATAACCCTGCCGGATCCGGTGGCATAGACCTCGGTCCCATAAGGTGCGCAAATATCCTGCCCGTGATGCCATTGCGGTGTCCCAAGCACCGGATGCACCTCCCTGAACTTCACACCGTCGCCAAGCCTGTATATTACATTCACCGGGCTGATCATGGGCAAATGTTCCATTTCCCTGATCCATTCATCTTTCCTTTCAAGGATGGCCCTGAACGATTCCTCCTGGACATTTGTCCTGTTCCTTATTTCATCCACCTTCCTGGCAAATGAGATCATCATGAAAGAATTGTGGAAGCCCTCGTATTCTTCATATTTTTTGACACCGCCGGTTCCCATCCTGCGGATCGAAGCGGGGATAGAATCCATATCGAGGATCGGCCTGTAGATATTGCCGTCCGAAGACTCCAGTCCGGCAAGCATCTTGTCTGAGCGGTCGATGGTTCTCCCAAGCAGGGAATACCTGAGCCTGAGGCTTTCAATCTGCTGGTTCAGAACCTTCTCCTTGGGTGAACCAAACATCGAATTGAATAGAGAGCTGTAAAGAATTGTAAATCCGACAGAGATTGCGAAAAATAGCGAAACCCTGACAAGTTTATCTTTCCAGTGAACTCTTACCCTTTTAAACTGTAAATCCGTTGGATCAAGAAAATATCTGCGACCAAGCATCCAGGTTCTGCGTTTTTTTTGACGAACTCAACAAATCTAAAACAATTAATTTAATTTTACAAACTCAATTTAAAGCCTCTTATTGCATAATAATATGGTATTTACACCAAAGGCATCGGAACTCAGGGGGTTGTTTTTTGAATTTTTCAAATCGAAAGATCACACAATAGTTCCATCGGCCCCAATGGTCATCAAGAATGATCCAACCCTCATGTTCACCAATGCAGGGATGAACCAGTTCAAGGATATTTTTCTCGGAAACCGGCAGCCCGCCGGCAGGAGAGTCGCAAATTCGCAGAAATGCCTGAGGGTCTCCGGAAAGCACAACGACCTCGAAGAGGTAGGGCATGATACTTACCATCACACGATGTTCGAGATGCTGGGGAACTGGTCATTCGGTGATTATTTTAAGAAGGAAGCCATCGACTGGGCATGGGAATTCCTTGTGAAGAAGCTTGGGATCGGGCCCGAAAGACTTTACGCGACGATTTTTGAAGGGAGCAGGGAAGAGAACGTTCCAAGGGATGATGAAGCATTTGAATGCTGGAAGAAGCACTTCACCGGCTTTAAGGATAAGATCCTTGAGGGAAACAGGAAGGATAATTTCTGGGAAATGGGCGAAACAGGTCCATGCGGCCCCTGTTCAGAGATACATGTCGACCTGCGGGATGATGAGGAGAGGATAAAGGTGCCGGGCCATACACTTGTCAATAAAGGACATCCGCTTGTCATTGAGATCTGGAACCTCGTGTTTATCCAGTACAACCGGCTTGCCGACGGACGGCTCGAGCAGCTGCCTGCCAGGCATGTTGATACGGGCATGGGATTCGAACGCCTGTGCATGGTTGTCCAGGGCAAGAAATCAAATTACGACACAGATATTTTTCAGTCAGTGATCCGGGAGATCTCAGCTCTTACCGGCAGGAATTACGGTGTCAATGAAAGCTGGGATGTGGCTTTAAGGGTCATCGCCGATCATATCAGGGCAGTTTCATTCTCTATCGCGGATGGGCAGCTGCCTTCGAACAATAAAGCAGGGTATGTTATCAGGAGGATACTCCGGCGCGCGGTAAGATACGGATACACTACCCTCGGGATGGAAGAACCGTTCATCTACAAGCTTGTGTCGGTCCTTTCGGATGTCATGGGTGATGCCTATCCAGGGCTCAGGGAGGGTAAGACGCAGATCGCCAGGGTGATCCATGAAGAGGAAACTGCTTTTCTGAGGACACTTGGCAAGGGTCTGAAGATGATCGAAAAGATTATAGCAGATCTTCAAAAGGAAAAGCGCAGCATATTCCCGGGGAAAGTAGCCTTCGAACTTTACGATACCTACGGCTTCCCGGTCGACCTTACACAGCTGATCCTGAAAGAGAACAATATGACCCTCGATATCACGGGGTTTGAGGAAGAAATGAAGAACCAGAAGGAAAGGTCAAGGGAGGACGCTGCCGTGGTGGCCGGCGACTGGATCGAGGTCAGGGAATCGGGCCCGACTCAGTTTACCGGATACGATAAAACAGAAGACCAGATACTTATAACAAAGTACAGAAAAATAAAATTCAAGGGTAAAGAAACGCTCCAGCTTGTCTTTGACAAAACGCCGTTCTATGCAGAATCCGGGGGGCAGGCAGGCGACACCGGCTATATATCATCCGGGAAGGAAAGGATTGAAATTGCCGATACGGTTAAGGAGAATAACCTTATCATTCATGTCAGCTATGGTGACATATCCGTCGCTGATCAGGCCTTCAGGGCAGTTGTCGACCTTGAGAAGCGGCTTATGACTGCCAACAATCATACGGCTACCCATCTGCTTCACTTTGCTCTGAGGTCGGTGCTTGGGAAGCATGTTGAGCAGAAAGGGTCGCTCGTCACACCTGACCGTCTCAGGTTCGACTTCAGCCATTTCAGCAAGCTGTCTGAGAATGAGATCTCAGCTGTTGAATCAATGGTCAACAAGCTGATCCGGGAAAGCTCGGGCCTGCAGGTCTCCGAGGGGGTATCGATGGAAGAGGCAAAAGCCATGGGAGCTATGGCGCTATTCGGTGAGAAATACGGCGACAAGGTAAGGGTGGTAAAGTTTGGAGAGTCCGTAGAGCTGTGCGGCGGAACACATGTCAGGAATACAGGGAATATCGGGATATTCAAAATAGTTTCAGAGAGCGCTATTGCTGCCGGCATCAGGAGGATCGAGGCAGTTACCGCGGGAAAGGCCGAGGAGTATATCAATACCCGCCTAGAGTCAGTTAACCAGGTTGCCACGCTCTTGAAAACCACCGGAAGCATCAGGGAAAGTGTTGAGAAGCTTATTGCCGATAATGCCGCCCTGAGGAAGAGTGTGGAAAAGCTCCAGGCAAGGGCAGCATCCGTAACTGTCAGACACATCCTGGAGAAAGCAACGATGATCAACGGCATTAAATTCATCTCTGGCAGGCTGGATATCGAATCAGCCGATCTGCTCAAATCCATTGCTTTCGACATCAGGAAGGATTCTGATGATAATGTGGCAGTGCTGGGTTCGGTGATCGACGGGAAGGCCAGCCTTGTCGTGGCGGTCAGCCAAAAGCTTGTTAATGAAAGGAATATCAATGCTGTAAATATAGTCCGCGAGATCTCCCCGGAAATAAACGGCGGAGGCGGTGGCCAGCCGTTCCTGGCAACAGCCGGGGGAAAAAATCCTGAAGGTATAGCATCGGCACTCTCAAAAGCGGAGAAATACCTGCTCAGGATCACAGCCGGATAAGACTGGCTATTCCTGTAAAAACTTGCACAAGGGAAGAAGGAGGAGGCACGGTGACACACAGAGGCGGAGCCCCGGTACATGTCCCGGTCGAAAAATGAGGTTCGGGGAAAGAAATGTAATCCATTAATTTTGTGACACATAAGGGTCTGGCAAAGTTTTTTCCGGATTACATTTTTATTTTGTTCGAAATTATTTATTAGAATTGCATCTGCCTAACCCTCCTGATCATGGAAATAACCAGAACCTTTGACATCATTGACCTCAATTGTGAGAAGTATCCCCGCAAGGACATGTATGCCGGCAAGCAGGATAAGACGTGGATCACTTATTCGACCGACGACGTAAGGCACTGCACCGACTGGGTAAGCTGCGGCCTCTTGTCGATGGGATACCGGAAGGGCGATAAGATCGCCACGATAAGCCCGAACAAGCCGGAATGGAACATCGTCGACATGGGGCTTGCCCAGGCCGGCATGATCCATGTCCCGATATACCCGACCATCGGGACTGATGAATATGAATATATCCTTGAGCATTCGGATGTAAAGCTCATAATCGTGGGGAATAAGTCCATCTACAGCAAGGTGAGTCCGATAGCAGGGAAAATAGCTGCCCTGAAGGAGATCTTTTCATTCGACCCGGTTGAAGGATTGAGGTCTTACAGCGATATCGTGGAAGAAGGGAAAAAGAACGCTCCCCAATTGATGGGAGAGCTGCAGGAAATCAGGGAAAGTGTACATCCGGAAGATCTGGTTACGATAATTTATACATCCGGCACCACCGGGAACTCCAAGGGGGTAATGCTCACTCACAGGAACCTGGTCTCAAATGCAATAACAACCTCCACTGCGCACCATCTCGGTTACGGGCACAGGGCGATCAGCTTTCTCCCGCTGTGTCATGTATATGAAAGGATGGTGAACTATCATTTCCAGTACAAGGGAATAAGCATTTACTACATCGAGAATATGGGCACGATATCCGAAGCCGTAAAAGAAGTGAAGCCCCATATTTTCAATACCGTGCCAAGACTCCTGGAGAAGATCTACGACAATATCGTCAGCAAGGGGAGGAATCTTTCCGTTGTAAAGAGGGCAATATTCTTCTGGGCTGTCCGCCTTGGAATGAAATTCAGGCTCAAGGGGAACTCATCCTTTTACAAATTCAGGCTCAAGATTGCCAGGAAGCTCATTTTCAGCAAATGGAAGGAAGCCATGGGTGGAGAGCTCGTGGTCATGGTCTCCGGGGGTGCGGCCCTCCAGTCGCGGCTCGAGAAGATTTTCTGGGCTGCCGGGCTCCCGGTGATCCAGGGCTACGGCCTTACGGAAACATCACCGGTGATTGCCGTGAATCCCTTCCGGGTCGACGAAATAGGCTTCGGCACAGTCGGGCCGGTCATCGAAGGTGTGGAGGTGAAGATCGCGGAAGACGGGGAGATACTAAGCAGGGGGATAAATTTGATGATGGGTTACTACAAGGCACCGGACCTCACTGCCGAGGTAATCGATTCGGAAGGCTGGTTCCACACCGGTGATATCGGAGTGATCGAGGATGGAAAATTCCTCCGCATCACCGACCGCAAAAAGGAGATGTTCAAGCTGTCGGCCGGGAAATATATTGCCCCGCAAGTTATCGAGAACAAGCTCAAGGAGTCGGCTCTGATCGAACAGGCGATGGTGATAGGCGAGAACCAGAAGTTCGCCAGTGCACTTATTTCCCCGAATTTCGGATTTCTGCACGACTGGTGCTCGAAGCACAAGATCCAGTTCCGGGACAATGCTGAACTGATCGAGCTGCTGGAAGTGCAGGAACAGTTCGGCAGGGAGGTGAAGGAAGTGAACAAATCGCTCGGGGAATTTGAACAGATCAAGCGCTTCAGGCTCGTGACCGATGAGTGGACTCCCCAGACCGGCGAGCTCTCTCCTACCCTCAAGCTAAAAAGGAACCTTATTGCAGATCACTATAAAGACATAATATCAGGTATCTACTATGGAGGGGAAAAGGAGACCGGGGTACTGAACCTGATAAAAGTCGGAATAAACGGCATCCTCAGGAATCTTCCCAAATTCTGATACGGAATATTTTCGTATTTTTGAGGCTTTCAGAATCTGATGAGGAAAGAAATTCCCGCAATATTCCTGCTTCTGACGGCTATGATCATTATTTCAGCTGGTTCATGTACGCCGCAGGCATGTTTTGATGAGACCGAATCATTCCTGAAGGGTACCTTCTACAATTCCTCCGCAGGCAAGGCGCTGGCACCCGACAGCGTTTCCCTGTACGGATTGGGGCACGCATCAGATCTGATCTATAATAAATCGACAGGTATCCAGCCGGCCCAGTTCCCTCTTGACAACTCATCTGATACTTCGAGGTTTGTGATCAGGATCAACGGGACCGATGATACGCTTTTATTCACCTATTCGAGCTACCCCCACCTTATTTCGCGGGAATGCGGCTTCACTTTCTATCACACCCTTGATACATTTATTTATACGACCCACAATATCGACACCATCATCAGGGCAAATAAAAACATAACGACGGCAAATGAGGAGAACATCCGGATATCTTATTAGCCTTCTCCTTTTGATTCAGGGGTTATCCCTGAGCGGACAGGACACGATCATGTTCCCCCTGAGGATCAGGGCAGGCATCGATCTTGTCGGACCGGGAATGTACATCGACAACCGGAATAACCTTACGGCCGAAGGGTTTGTCTCATATGACCGCAATGAAAGCATGTCGTATGTATTGGAAGGGGGATATCTCAAATATAAATATTCGCAGTACAATTACGATTACCAGGCCAATGGGATCTTCCTGCGCGCCGGCGTCGATTTCGACCTTCTCAAGCCGCTGGTCTCCAAGGGTAAACATTGGGCAGGTGTCGGGCTCCGGTACGGAGCAGGTTTTTACAGATCATCATACCCGTCGCTCGTCTCGGATAATTACTGGGGATCAGCCTCCTCCGCAATCCCTTCGCGAAATGCCGTCGCACATTTCCTGGAGTTTGCGCCCGGAGTGCGCTCCGAACTTTTCAGGAATGTCAGCATCGGCTGGACGATAAGGCTGAACCTTCTTTTGTCAGCAGGCACGGGGAAAAATGTCAGACCAGTTTATATCCCCGGGTTTGGGAATGGCGGCAAAAGCACCAGTGCGGGGATTAACTACTACATAGTGTGGAGCATCCCGTACAAAACAAAAAGGGTCATTATAAAGAAGGAGGTTCCCCAGGAAGAAGAGGAAACGGAACAGGAGTCACCTTCGACAACCCAGCCGGTCACCACCGGAAGACCCTGATAGCAATACCCCGCCGATCACAGGGCAGGGATCTTTTCAGACCTCCTGCTGAACAGCAAAAGTCCTGTGAATGTTATCAGTCCATTTACCAGAAGCAGCTCAAATCCAAACTTATAGCCGTTGAAAAGCTCCCTTGAATAAAGGCTGAGAAAGTAACAGATCACGGGTGACACAATGGCGATCAGCGGGGTCAGCCTGTCCTTCACCTGCCTCCTGGTAAAGAGCCCGAAGGAGTAAAGACCGAGAAGTGGTCCGTAGGTGTACCCTGCGATGGTAAAGAGCTTATCGATCACAGCCCTGTCATTCAATGCCCTGAAGATCAGGATCGCGGCAAAAAAGACAATGGCAATCGAAATATGTGTAATGTACCTTATCCTTGTCCGTGATTTTTCCGGCAGCTCCTTCCTCTTCTCAAGTCCAAGGAAATCAATGGTCACAGAGGTTGTAAGAGAAGTAAGGGCGCCATCGGCGCTCGGGAAGGCTGCAGAAATCAGGCCTATCAGGAAAACAATGCCGGCAACGGGTCCCAGGTAGTTGAAAGCTATCGTGGGGAACAGGTCGTCCGTCGAAGCCACATTTACCGCCTTACTAGCGGAGAAAATAAGCAGCAGTGCTCCGAGAAACAGGAACAGGAAATTCACGAAGACAAGTATCCCGCTGAAGGTGAACATATTCTTCTGGGCATCCCTGATGTTGGGGCAGCTCAGGTTTTTCTGCATCATCTCCTGGTCAAGCCCCGTCATCACGATCGTGATGAACATTCCGCTGAAGAACTGCTTGAGGAAGAATCTTTCGTGATGCCAGTCGGTGATGAACATCCTCGATATATCGCTGTGGGTGACCTGCGACATCAGCTTAAGGACAGGTGATCCCATCTCCCTGCTTATATATACCACGGAAAGCACCAAGGCAAGAAGCATGAAGGTTGTCTGCAGGGTATCGGTCCATACGATTGTCCTGATCCCTCCCTTGAGTGTATAAAGTATTATCAGGAAAATGAAGATCAGAACATTCACCCAGAAGGGGACATTCCATGCATCGAACACGAATACCTGCAATACATTGATCACCAGGAACATCCTGAGAGAGGCGCCCAGAATCCTCGACAATATGAAGAATCCTGCCCCGGTCTTGTACGACCAGAAGCCGAACCGCTTGTCGAGGTAGCTGTAAATTGACGTCAGCTTAAGCCTGTAGTAAAGCGGAAGCAGGACAGTGGCAATTACAAAGTACCCGGCAAGGTATCCCAGGACCACAACCATATAGCTGAACTGAGTATCCCTGACCCAGCCCGGCACCGACATGAATGTAACACCCGAAAGGGAAGCTCCGATCATCCCGTAGGCAACAACAAACCATGGTGAAATCTTGTTTCCGATGTAAAATGACTGTGTATCGGCTCTCCTCGAAGTGATCCAGGTCACCAGGAAGAGAAGGGCTGTATAAAGAAGGAAAATGATCAGTATCAGGGACGGAGGCATACCGGTAAATTATCTGCAAGGATAGCAAAAAGTTGGCAGGGGAAAAAATTAAGGCAATGGTTAGTTTAAAATGCAATTTGGATTAATTTTGTTTAAAACCGTCAGAGATGAGCTTTTCAGAGTTTCCGTCGAGGTTGCTGGAGAATGCGGTAAATGAATTTGCATCACTTCCCGGGATAGGAAGAAAAACTGCATTCCGCCTGGTCATGAACCTGCTTAAGAGGAATCCGGAGGATGTGAGGAAATTCGGGGAAACGATCCTGAAGCTTCGTGAGGAGATCCATTATTGCAGCATATGCAATAACATCTCCGACAGCGGGATATGTTCCATCTGCAGTGATGAGAAAAGGGACAGATCGCTGGTTTGTGTGGTCGAGAACATACAGGATGTAATGGCCATCGAGAATACAGGGGTTTTCAGGGGACGGTACCATGTTCTGGGAGGCATAATCTCCCCTGTTGACGGGGTGGGTCCGGCTGACCTTAAGATCGACAGCCTCGAGGAAAAGGTGAAAGAAGGCGGGATAAATGAGCTTATCCTCGCACTCAGCACAACAATGGAGGGCGACACCACCAACTTTTACCTTTTCAAGCGGCTAAGCAAGTACAATGTGCTGCTGACAACCCTTGCCAGGGGCGTTGCTATCGGCGATGAGCTTGAGTATACCGACGAGATAACCCTGGGCAGGGCCATCAGCAACAGAAATCCTTATCATCAATGATAAACAGTATCGACAGGTTCCTTTCAAGATCGGGCAAAAGCACGAAACGTTCGGCAATAAGGGAGATCCTCAAACACCTCCAGAAACCCGGGATGATCTCGTTTGCGGGAGGGCTGCCTGCCCCCGAAACATTTCCGGTTGAAGAGCTGAACATGATAATTGCGGATGTCTTGCGCAACGAAGGAGCCGAAAGCCTTCAATACGGAACCACTGAAGGAGAACCTGCACTCAGGAATGCCCTTGCCGGCCGTTACCTGACATCAGGGATGACCATACATCCTGAGAACATCCTTATCACTACCGGGTCGCAGCAGGCCATCGACCTTGCCGCCCGGATCTTCATCGATCCGGGTGACTACATCCTGTGCGGGCTCCCCTCCTATCTCGGTGCTCTGAATACGTTCCTCACCTATGGTGCGAAACTTAAGGGGATCCCCCTCGATGAATCAGGGATCAATCCTGCGGAGCTCGAGAGGACCGTCGATCATCTCAGGCAGCTTGGCAGGAAAGTAAAGCTTATCTATATAATACCGGATTTCCAGAATCCTTCAGGGATTACGGTTCCCGAACAAAGGAGGGAACAGATAATCAGCATAGCGGAAAAATACGACCTCCTCATTATTGAAGACTCTCCCTACCGGGAGGTCAGGTTTGAAGGCGAACCGCAGAAGATGATGTTCGAGCTGGATCATACCGGAAGGGTCCTTACATTCTGCACATTTTCAAAGATCTTTGCTCCCGGGTTCAGGATCGGATGGGTGATGGCAAATCCCGTGATCCTGGATAAGCTCGTGATGGCAAAGCAGACATCAGACCTCTGCACCTCTGCATTTCTTCAAAGGATAATCGCACACTATATTGACAAAGGGCTCCTCGAAAAGAATATCACCAAAACTATAGGCCTCTACCGCAGCAGGCGCGATTTCATGCTCAGGTGCCTGTCTGAATACATGCCGGCTGGCGTCACCTGGACGAAGCCCCAGGGCGGATTGTTCCTGTTCCTTACACTGCCCGCAGGGGTGAATGGAGAAGAGCTGTTAAAGAGATCCCTTGAAAAAAATGTCGCCTTCGTGCCCGGCTCAACTTTCTTCTGCAACAATACAGGCCAGAACACTATGCGCATAAACTTCTCATTTTCAGGAAATGATAAGATCGAGGAGGGCATTAAACGGCTGGCAGCCGTGATCATTGAATCAAAGTCCGGAAAGTAAGCTCGCCGGTATCCCCGGTTCTGTTTCATTTTTACATTCATTCTTCAAACATATTTGTTGTGCCGTTGTTATGAGGGTATGACAAATTTGTCGGTCATTAATTGCTTAAACCGGCCTGAGATATGCGGATTGCATATTCCGAAGGCTGAATTTGAATATTAATCTTAAGATACTATGCCTGGACTGAATATTGTTCTGCCCGCAATGGGTGAGGGAGTCATAGAAGCAACAATCACAAAATGGCTTGTAAAGGAAGGTGCAACAGTCAGTGAGGATGATCCTTTGGTGGAAGTTGCGACGGACAAGGTTGATACTGAGATCCCGGCGCCTGCCGGCGGGGTTATCACTCAGATCATTGCTGCAGAGGGAAATGTCGTAAAGGTGGGCGAACCGCTTGCCTTGCTGGAGAATGAAGCTGCCGCTAAACCTGTGGATGCCGTGAAGGTGGAAAAGGAAGTCGAGCGGATAGAAGAGACAATAAATGAGGTCAGGAATGAGAAGAAGGAGGAAACCGCGATTTCACAGGATATCAAAAGCAGGACACCCTCGGGGAAGTTCCTCTCCCCGCTGGTAAGAAGCATCGCATCGCAGGAAGGGATCAGCCATGAGCAGCTCGACACTATAAGCGGGACCGGCATGGACGGCAGGATAACCAGGGACGACCTGCTCCTTTACCTCGAGAAACGTGCCGCAGCCTGGAGCGAACCGGAACCTGTCCATTCACCGCCTTTGCCGGAGCCCGGACCCAAACCCGTGCAGACGGAAGGTGACGAGGTGATCCCCATGGACAGGGTGAGGAAGCTGATCGCCGAGCACATGGTGATGTCGAAAAGGGTCTCCCCTCATGTAACCTCATTCATCGATGCGGATGTCACAAAGCTGGTAACCTGGAGGAACAGCGTAAAGGAGAGCTTTCTCGCATCCGAAGGACAGAAGCTCACCCTGACACCCATATTCATTGATGCAATTGCAAGGACGCTTCACGATTATCCGATGCTGAATATCTCGGTCGACGGTGACAATATCATCAGGAAAAGGAATGTCAATATCGGCATGGCCACTGCACTTCCTGACGGGAATCTCATTGTACCCGTCATCAAAAATGCAAATGAGAAAAACCTGACCGGGTTGGCAAGGGCCGTGAACGATCTTGCGGACAGGGCCAGGAAGAACCGTCTTAAACCCGATGAGATCTCGGGAGGGACATTCACCCTGACCAATTTCGGCACATACAACAACCTTTCCGGCACCCCGATCATAAACCAGCCGCAGGCCGCGATCCTGGGGACCGGTGCGGTCAGGAAAGTGCCGGCGGTCCTCGAGACGCCCGACGGGGATGTCATTGCCATAAGGCATATCATGATACTTTCGCTCAGCTACGACCACAGGGTGATCGACGGCGCGCTGGCCGGCAAATTCCTCAACAGGCTAAAGGAGATACTGGAGAACTATTCCCCGGACCTGGGGTGAAATCTGAATAACTTGCACGGAGATCACGAAGTCTCCGTGTCTTCTCCGTGGTCTCTGCGTAAGTTCTTCCCTCTTCCATCACAGAAAAATAAAACCAATCCCTGATACAATTTACCAAAATTGTTATATTTGTTATAATGATCAGGGACAGGGCAATATTGTTGACCTTTCTTTTGCAACTGGTTTTTCTGTTGTCATTTCCCTATAATGCCCTCTCTCAGTCGAAAGACGACATGAAAAAGATCTTCGCCGAGGCCGAATCATGCAGCCTCTACGAGGAATATGACCTGGCAAATCCTCTTTATCTCCTGCTTGAAAGGCCTGATAACTACAACATCCAGTACAAGATAGGGACATGCTATCTCAACATTCCGGGGGAAAAGGGCAAATCGATCCCATACCTGGAATCGGCAGTAAAGCACTCGAGCTATGATGCCAACCCGGCTTCCTTCAGGGAGAAACGGGCGCCCCTCGATTCCTACTTCTTTCTCGGGAAAGCATACATGATAAACAACGAGCTTGACAAAGCGCTGACTACCTTTCAGGCTTTCAAGCGTCTCGCTGATGAAGTGAAGGAGAAGGGAAGCATGAAGAACCTCCCCTATATTGACCAGGAGATAAGCGCCTGCCAACTGGCAATCGATTACAGGAAGAATCCCACACCTTTCAGCAAGCGGAATCTTGGCAACAAGATCAACCAGGGGTCGGTCAATGAGAATCCGGCAGTGAGCTTCGACGGAAATACAATAGTCTACACTGAAAGAAGGGGCCTCAACAATGCGATCATGTTCTCGAGGAAGATAAACGGCGCCTGGCAGATGCCGATCGAGATCAATTCCGAGCTCTCATGCGGGGAGGACTGTTCGTCGAGCTCACTCAACAGCGACGGCACTCTTCTGTTCCTCTATAAAACGGATAATTATGACGGGAATATCTACTCCTCGGAGTTTAAGGACGATAAATGGAGCCAGATCAAAAAGCTAAACAGGAATATCAATACAAAGTATTACGAATCCCATGCTTCGGTGTCGTACGACGGGAAAAAGCTCTATTTCACGAGCAACAGGGAAGGCGGCAGCGGCGGACTGGATATCTATGTTTCGGAGAAGGATCAGGCGGGTGACTGGGGCCCGGCGGTAAACCTTGGTAACTCTGTCAACTCGCCTTTCAACGAAGATGATCCTTTCATCACCAGGAACGACTCGATCCTGTACCTTTCTTCTGAAGGACATAATACAATGGGCGGCTTCGATATTTTCAGGGTAAAGCTTTCCGGTGGAAGTCCCGGACCCGTTGAAAACCTGGGATATCCGCTTAACTCGACGGATGACGACAAGTTCTTTCAGCCATTTAACAATGAAAAGAACGGGTTCTATTCCATGACGACCGGCTATAAGAAGAAGGAGATCTTTTATGTTGCGCTGGCAAATACCGGCCAGCTTGTCGAATTGACCGGGAAATACGGTCTTAAGGACACAGTTGTCACATTCGGGGAAAAGAACCCGATCTATGTACTCGACAGGAAATCAGGAGATACCCTCGATACTCAGTATCCTGAAAAGGAATCGGGCCTGTACAGTTTCTACGTAACCCCGGGTGTTTTCAGGCTTGCCTATACAGCACCGGGATATATGACCGAATACATCGACACATCCGCTATTGAAGCCGATACGGCAAGGGCCATCCGGCTCCGGGACGTACTTCTCGAAAAAAGAACCGGAGCACCCGCCTATGCCAAACTGGACCTTTCCAACATCCCTGTTGTGCCATCGATCGATTCAAGTATCCTGATCAGGAACATGAAGGTTATCGATGTTACCGACAACGATGTACAGGATACATCTATCCTTTATTATACCGTCCAGGTTATGGCATTGTATAACCCGGTAGATATCAGTTATTTCAAATACGTCTCCGACATAAGGGTGTTTTATAACGACAATGACCGCTTTTACAGGTATACCACCGGAGTGTTCAAGGTGAAGAATGATGCATATGGCCATAAGGCTGAACTGATCGCAAAAGGGTATCCGGATGATCTCTTTGTGAAGAAAGTCATGAAACTGAGCAGCGAGGCACCTGTAAAAACACTGACCTACTTTTCAATTCAGCTGAAAGCATCGAAGGCCCAGGTGGATATCGCATCCACTTTCCCGGGGATCAGGGGAATAAGGGAAACAAAGGAGGTTGACGGAATGTACCATTACCTGTATGGCAGGTACACCAGCATTGAAGAAGCACGTTCAGCCATTTCACGTCCTGAGTTCAAACAGTTCAGCGATGCCTTTGTAAGGGAGATAGGCTCGCTGATCAAGAATAAGTGACGGGTCATTCAGAGTGTGCTGAAATGACCTGATCATTGGGCTAAAGAATCTAACTAATAAATTTAAATAATGAAACTCATCTGCTCATTTAAAAGGATCCTTATCGCTTCATGGCTGGGTCTTGGGTGCTTTGCCCTCTTGGCACAGGAAGCAGACAAGGAATTTACCAGGGAATTTCATAATGCCGACAATTACTTTTATTATGATGAGAACTATGAGATGGCAGCTTCATTATATGAACCCCTGTACAAGGCCCATCCCGACAATTGCAACCTTGCGGCAAAGCTCGGGATCTGCTACCTGAATATTGATGATAGGAAAACAGAAGCCCTGGACCTTCTGAAAAAAGCATCAAAGAACTATGCCCCGACTGCAGCCTCTTATGTCCAGACCGGCGATAAGGCGCCAAACAATGTGATACTTTACCTTGCAATTGCATATCACCGCAATGACAGCCTCGATAAAGCCCTGTCGCTCTATACAAGCCTCCGTAAGGAACTTACCCCTGATCAGACAACCCAGCAGGAGTTCCTGGATCTGCAGATCAGGGACTGCAAATATGCAATGGAGATGAAGAAGAAACCTTTAAGGATCGTCTCCGATCTTTTTGCACCCTGGCTCGCGGAATTCCCTGGAGCATGTTACCCGGTACTGGCCAGAAATGACTCTGTATTTGTGTTCCTGGTAAAGAAAGGCAATGTGACGCAGGTCTACTGTTCCTATAAGAACAAAAGCTGGCAGTATCCCTCAAACATCACAAAGGAGCTTGGAGGATTTGACAGATTCTATACAAATTCGATAACGGGCGACGGGAAGATGCTCATCCTCTATATGGATGACGGCGGGGACGGCAATCTGTATTATAGCACCAGGACCGACACTACATGGTCAAGGATTAAGAGTGTCGGGAAAAACGTCAATTCGATTTACTGGGAATCCTTCGGATTCATAACCCCTGACGGCAAAAATATTTTCTTTTCAAGTAACCGGCCCGGCGGCGAGGGTGAGCTCGACATATGGGAATCGCAGAGGACACCTGACGGAAACTGGGGGAAAGCCATTAACCTGGGGAATGTCATTAATACTCCGTATGATGAGGATACTCCCTACTATGATGTCAATAATGATGCCCTGATCTTCAGTTCCACAGGGCACACCAGCATGGGCGGCTCCGACATATTCAGGTCGATAAACAAGAACGGCTTGTGGACCCAACCGGTGGGAATGCCCTACGCATTTAACGACGTCCTCGACAACAAGGACTTCATACTCAACAACGGGGCCCCGGGATTCATTGCGAGCCGTATCGATAAGAACACGGATTCAAGGAATATTTACGCAATTGTTGCAGTCGACCCGGCTGATGAAATCACCACCGCATCCGGCATTATTAAGCTGGCCGACGGCATGGCAGTGAATCCTGAAATGGCTCTTATAACGGTCAGGAACCTGAAAACCGGCACATTGAGCCAGAAGATCCCGGTCGGAGCAGACGGGTCGTTCAAGTTTGATATTAAACCGGGTGACTACCAGGTGCTTGTAAGCCACGACAGCTATTCCACTGACACAATCAACCTCAGTCTTCCCTTGTATTATGCAGGGAAGGTGCTCCCGGTGAACCCGATACTTAGACCTGAGAAGGTCGCTTCGGGGGCCTTCCTTTCAATAAAAAATGTCCTGTTTGATTATGACAGCTACAAGGTGACTGACGAAGCAAAGCAAAACCTCGCCGAGATCAGGAACATACTCATCGAGAATCCCGGCCTTACCGTGGAGGTTGCAGGATATACCGATTCGAAGGGTACACCGGAATACAACAGGAAACTGGCTGATAAGCGTGCACAGTCCGTCATCAATTATCTTACGGAAGGTGGGATCGAATCGACGCTGTTCGTTAAGAAGGCATTCGGAGAGTCTCATTTTGCTGCAATGAACACTAATCCCGATGGATCCGACAACCCGGAAGGAAGGAAGTATAACCGCAGGGTTACATTCGGCATTGTTGACCCGGGATCAGGCGTGATTATCAGGCACGAAACCTATACACCGGAATATCTGCGCCAGCCATCCGCGATCAAGTACAGCGTGGTGCTCGTCAAGTCGGACAGGATCCTGCCGCCTGCCTATTTCAAGGGCCTTATAAAGGATGATTATCTATTTATCAGGACAGTCAAGACTGACAGTGCCTATATCTACACTCTCGGAATGTTCTATAACAGGGAGGATGCCCTTAAGTACATCCAGTATTCGAGGGAAAAGGGCTTCAAGGATGCATATATTGTGAATGAGTATGACCTCGAGAAAGAGACCCCTTCCATCAATGAAAAACAGGGTGAGGCGGCACTTCAGGGTACAAGGATCATAACGATCCAGCTGAAAGCGGCAAGAGGACCGATCGATGTCGACAGGACATTCAGGGGATATGATGGTGTCCGTGAGGTTCTTTCTGATGGCTATTACAGGTACTATTACGGTGAGTACAGCTCAATTGAAAAAGCAAAGAATGCGCTGAAGGGTGTCAGAAAGGACTTTGATGATGCTTTCGTTAAGGAGGTCTTTACACTCTGAAAACCTAATTCTATTGGCCAGCTATGCTTAACTACCTTGATATCAGGCTTCGGGCTCCGGAGCCTGAGGACCTCGGTCTGCTTTACGAATGGGAGAATGATGAAGCGAACTGGGCAGTGAGCAATACGGTCACTCCATTCTCTAAATATACCCTCCGGCAGTACCTCGAGAATTCACACCGCGGCATCTACGAAACAGGTCAGCTGAGGCTGATGATCGATCAGATCCATGAGAATGTTACCATTGGCACAATCGATATCTTTGATTTTGACCCCTTCCATGGCAGGGCCGGAATCGGCATATTAATAGCCAATGATGCCTACCGGAGAAAAGGCTATGCTTCGATGGCGCTTAAGTGCCTTATTGATTACTGTTTCCGCACACTGCAGCTTCACCAGCTGTTCTGCAATATCCTGGCTGACAACTGCGAAAGCATGGAACTCTTCAGGAAACAGGGGTTTGTTGAGGCAGGTGTCAAGAAAGAGTGGGTAAGGACGGCAGACGGGTTTATTGATGAACATATCTTCCAGCTGATCAGACCTGCTTAGCCTGGCCGGGAGTTGATATCTCCGCCAGCCCAGAAGCAAGAAGGCCGCATGCTGCAGAAATGTCCGCGCCCCTCGACCTGCGTACCGAGGCGGAGATCCCGGAGATCATGAGGTTATGCTTGAAATGCTGCATCAGGTCAGGAGGTGATGATTCATTCAAATCACCGGGAAGCGGATGGTAAGGCAGAAGATTGACCCTGATCCCGGAATTTCCTGCAAGGTGCTTCAGTGCCTCAAGATGACGGTCTGAGTCATTGATTCCCTTTACCATCACATAAGCTATGGTCATCCGCCTCTTCCTCTCCCCCGAATGCTGCTTCATGAGGTCGATGATCCTGTGAGCCGGGTTTTTCCGTTCCGCTGCGACAAACCTGATCCGCTCCTCCGGGAAGGGAGAAAAGAGGCTGAGGGAAAAGTTATAAGGCGATGTCTCGAGGAATTCCCTTGCTGAAGCCTCAACCCCGACGGTCGACACGGTGACATTCTTCACTGCAATTGTCAGTCCCCATTCGGCAGTCAGTATCCTGCAGGCCTTCAGAACATTTCCCAGGTTATCCATCGGCTCCCCCATTCCCATGAAGACGACATGTGTTATCTGCCCGGCCATAGGAAGGCTGATTACCTGGTTGATCATGTCCCTTGCAGTGAGGTTACCGAAAAAGCCGTACTTCCCGGTTGCACAGAACGGGCATCCCATCCTGCAGCCCGATTGTGTTGAGATGCAGACCGTTTGCCTTTTGCCCTCGGGTATAAAAACAGTTTCGTACAGCTGTCCCGGTTCATTCCGGAACAGGAATTTGACGGAGCCGTCATCCGACAGCACAGTGCGGATGGGCGGGAAAAGACCGCTTCCGGCAACCGTCCCGAGGCGTTCCCTGAGGCTTTTGGGAATACCCGGGAACTCCCGCAGAGATGCCAGCCTTTTTTTGTAAATAGAATTTGCGACCGATACGGCATGACGCATCGTGGCTTCCTCAGGAGCGATCAAGGCAAGGATCTCGTCAGGGGTGAGTCCGCACAGACTCTCAATGCTCATACCAATATGAATAAACTGCAAAGGTAAAACAAATTAACCTCCGTGCCTTCTCCGTGTCACTCAGTGTAAGTTCTTCTTAGGTTCTTCCCCGGGATCCCCCTCAAAATAATTCCCGTTTCTGCAACGGTGATATACAATTCATTGTAACTTCATGCCTGAATTAGCAGTAACCACAAATCATGAACAGGATCATCATTGCAGTAGCAGTGGCATTAATTGCCACATTCGCGCTTACGCGGAACAGGAAACCTGATCAGAACCAAAACAAAGACACTATGAAACCGGACACTACCGATCAGTATGGGTACAATGTAAATTTCCTCAAAAAGCATGTCAGGGTTGTCGAACTCCGGAATGGGAGCGCCCTCGTTGCCCTTGTGCCTGCTTGGCAGGGAAGGGTCATGACGAGCAGCGCTGAAGGTGAACCCGGATTTAGCTTCGGCTGGATCAACAGGAACCTTATTTCGGCCGGAAAGATATTGCCGCATATCAATGCTTTCGGGGGAGAGGAAAGGATGTGGCTCGGGCCTGAAGGAGGCCAGTTCTCCATCTTCTTCAAAAAGGGGGACCCATTCGTTTACGACAAGTGGCAGACACCTGCATTCATCGACACCGATACCTGGGATGTTACCGGCCAGTCTGAATCGACTGTGACATTTTCGCACAAGGTCACAATTGAAAATTACAGCGGAACTCAGTTCAACCTGGGTTTGGAGAGAAAGGTCGCACTTTTGACCCCAGGGGAACTTCTCAGCCAGGCAGGGATCAATGCGCAAGGCCTCAATGCAGTGGCTTACAGGTCCGAAAACAAGCTGGTCAATCTGGGTGAAAGGGAATGGGAAAAGGAGACAGGGCTTCTTTCAATCTGGATGCTCGGAATGTTCAACCCTTCACCTTCCGTCGTCATTGCCGCCCCCTTCAAGGCAGGCGATGAATCGGCACTCGGTGTCCCGGTAAATGACAACTATTTCGGGAAGATATCCACCGAAAGGCTCAGGATAAAGGGCAACGTCGCCTTTTTCAGGGCTGACGGCAAAAGCCGCGGGAAGATCGGGATTCCGCCGCTCAGGGCTACCGGAACAATGGGCAGCTATGATGCCAGGAACAACATACTCACCCTGCTGGTATGCAGGATGCCTGAGGGCAAGGCAGAATATGTGAATTCCGCGTGGGAGATCCAGAAAAACCCGTATTCGGGAGATGCAATGAATGCATACAACGACGGGCCGCTGGCCGACGGATCACAGATGGGTCCGTTTTACGAGCTGGAAGCATCATCCCCGGCAGCGATGCTCAAACCCGGGGGAAGCATCGTTCAAAGCCAAGTGACCATCCACCTTACGGGCGATAAAAAACTCCTGAACTCTGTAGCTGTAAAGGTCCTGGGGGTCTCTCTTTNAGAGATTCAGAACAGCTTCAAATAGAAGAACTGACACAGAGAGCANGGAGGAGACACGGAGGGCTCCTCTGTGCTCTCTGTGAAAGAACACTATTCCCCTACCGGCATCAATCCTCTGTTCCTGAGGAGCGGTTCTATTGATGGCTCATGGCCCCGGAAATTGACATATTCCGACATGGCGTCCATTGTACCGTTCTTTGCCAGGATATTGTTCCTGTAGGATTGTGCGACCGATTTGTTGAATATGCCTTTTTCCTTAAACGCTTCGAAAGCATCATTATCGAGGACTGCAGCCCAGGTATAGCAATAATATCCTGCGTCGTACCCATCCATGATATGGAGGAAATATGTGCTTCTGTAGCGTGAAACGATCTCCGGTATCAGCCCGATCTTTGTAAAGTAGTCTTTTTCAAAGCTCTGGATATCGATATTTGCGGGGTATTCGAGCGTATGGTATGCCATATCGAGGAGTGATGCGGCAAGGAGCTCGACATTGATGAAGCCCTGGTTAAAATATGCACTGTTCCTTATCTTCTTCACGAGGGCTTCAGGAATAGGTTTTCCCGTCCTGTAATCTTTTGCATACATAGCTAGCACCTCAGGCTCGGTAGCCCAGTGCTCGTCAAGCTGTGACGGCAGTTCGACGAAGTCCATCGGGGTGAAGGTCTGGTTATAAGTGTTCCGGTTGAACAGGTTGTCGAGGGCATGGCCGAACTCATGGAAGAGAGTCTCAACCTCATCCATGTTCAGGAGCGCCGGGACATCCTGTCCGGGGCGGGTAAAATTGCACACGAGGGTTACCACCGGTGTAACTTCCTTCCCGTCGAGAACGCGATGGCTCCTGTAGGTTCCGCACCATGCGCCCTGCCGCTTGCTTTCCCTGGGATGGAAATCCATATAGAGCACGCCGATATGGACACCGTTTGTATCCTTTACCTCGAACACCTGGGCTTCCGGGTGGGGAAGCGGAATATCTGATATCGGAGTGAACGTGATCCCGAACAGCTTGTTGGCGCAGGCAAAAACACCGTCGCGGACGTTCTCGAGCTTGAAGTATGGCTTCAGCTCGGCATCGTTAAGGTCGTATTTTTCTTTCCGGAGCTTCTCCGAATAGAACCACCAATCAGACGGTTCAAGCTTGAATCCGCCTTTTTCCCTGTCGATGATCTTCTGCATCCCGGCGACTTCATTCCTTGCAACCGGGATCGCCTTGTCCCAGAGGTTATTCAGAAGATTGAATACGTTCTCAGGCTTTTTTGCCATCCTCGGTTCCAGCATCAGGTCGGCATATGACCTGTAGCCCAGAAGCTTTGCGCGTTGTGCCCTGAGGCTGACAATTTCAGAAAGGTTCTTATTGTTGTCGTATTCATTTCCGTTGTTTCCCCTGTTGGTATAGGCATGGAACAATTCCCTCCGGAGGTCCCTGTTCGTTGAGTACTGAAGGAAGGGGAAAATGCTCGGCTTCTGGGTCGTGAAGGCGTACTTGCCCTCCTGCCCTGCTGCCTTAGCCACTTCGGCTGCTGCTGTGATCTCAGATTCCGGAAGCCCTGCAAGCTCGTCCTTTGTAACGAACATCTTGTACCCATTGGTCTCATCGAGGACATTCTGGCTGAACTTCACGGTCAGCACGGAAAGCTTCTGGTTGATCTTCTTCAGCGTATCCTGGTCCTGCTTGTTCAGGTTGGCCCCGTTCCTGACGAAGTTCTTGTATATATTTTCGAGGATATAATCCTGTTCAGGGGTAAGGTTGAACTTAGATTTATTTTCATAAACGGATTTCACCCTTTTGAAAAGATCCGGATTGAGCCTGATCTCATCATTGAATGCTGAGAGCTTCGGTGAAACCTCGATTTCGATGTTCTGTAGGGAATCATTCGTGTTTGCGGAGGTCTGTGCAAAGAATACGGCTGAGACCCTGGTAAGAAGATCGCCGCTTTTATCCATCGCTTCAATGGTATTAGCAAATGAAGGCTCTTCCTTATTCCCGGTTATAGCCTTGATCTCCGCCCTGCCATCCTCCATTCCCTTTTCGAAGGCAGGCATGTAGTCTTTCGCCATGATCTTGTCGAACGGCGGGACCTGGAAAGGAGTTTTGTATTCTGAGAAAAAAGGATTATTCATATCGACTGTTGTTTTATTCCTGCAGGAGTTTGTCACAAGAAGCAACAATGCTGCAATGCCAAGTAAACCAATTAATTTTTTCACAACTGTTGTTATTAGTTTAAAGAATAAAGGATCCTTCGCAAAATAAGCGCATTAAAACCTTGGGACAAAGGAAATGAGGATTTTTTTTATAACCATGTTTCCATCCGTTCATTGCGCGGCATTAGCACTGATCCGGTAAAAGTTGCTTAATTTTGGGAATGGAACAGTACCGGGAATTTTCCTCGGCTTAAGTGCCGCTTTCCCGGCTTCCTCCAATTAACTGTGACAGAAGGTGAGGCATTTGTTCAAATATTATGCCCCGGTCAGATGAATGAAAGTTCAGAAACTCTTCTCCGGATCGCAGGAAGGAATCTCGGAAAACTTGTGATCATCCTGACAATCTCGATAGCCATTGAATGCCTATGCATTAATATGTCGGCTTCAATGGCCAGTGTATATTCAGTCAGGATTGAGGCTTCATCCGCACCAGATTACGGAGGTCGGCCTGCAGAAGACCTGCTTCCCTATTATTTCCTTTATTTGATACTCTGGGCAGTGTCACAAATCTCCGGCCCCTTCATCTCGGTAAAATTGTCTTTCAGGCTGTTTGACCAGGCGGGTAAAAAATTCGCCAGGCTATTTATCCCAATTACCCTTACCTGTACACTCGCTGTACTTTGGATTCTGGAACCATGGTTTGTCTCATTGCTTTATCCTGAAAATATGGCCAGCCGGCCTTTTCATTTCCGGGTGATGGAATTTGTCATGCTGGTCAACATGATTTTCATGATGGCAGTTGTCATATTTGAAATGAGAAGCCGGAAACGTAGCGGGAAAAACCCGGTTATAATCAGCTAAATGGGAGAAAGGTAAATTCCAGGCAGGGTGATCGAACAGGAGTAGCCGGCGAATTGTTTTGTGTCAGTTTTACATTTTAGAAGCACCCAGACATTTAATTAAATAATGTATGACTATGAAACCGGGAGACAGGGTAATTTGTATCGACGACAGGAACTGGTATGCAATTCCTGTAAGGTGTATTTGTGCAGGATTGATCTACACTGTAAATGAAGTTTTTACATGCAAGTGCGGAAATGTTTATGTCCGCCTTTTGGAAGTAGACAAGTATTATAATATGTGGTGTGCGGGATGTGATGTAACAGAATATACAAAGATGTTTTTCCACATTGAAAGGTTCAGGCTTGCCGGGGAAGAGGAGAGCCGGGAAGAAATAGATGAAAAGGCAGAGATTTCTTTTCCGTACCTCAATTAGGATGCCTGTTCATTTGAATGGGGAGCTCACCTTGTCCAGGGCTGACATATCCTCGTCAGAGAGTCTGAATGTCATTGCCCCGGCATTATCGGTAACGTGTTGTTCCTTTGTGGCTCCTGGAATTGCCGTTACTGTAGTGCCGTTAAATCTGATCAGCCAGTTCAGGGAAATCTGGGAAGGGGTGACATTGTATTTATCGGCAAGCTGTTTCAGGAGCATTATTACAGGAAGGCTCCTTAAAAGCTGTGTGTCGCGGAATAGCGGGGAGTACCTTCGATAGCCGATATTCTGAAGTAATTCCGGATTGTCATGGAATTTGCCTGTCAGAAGGCCCTGGGCAAGGGGTGAATAGGCAATTATTGTTATCCCGAGTTGTTTAGCGGTCTCCAGCGTTCCGTCGGTCTCAATCCTCCGGTCCAGGAGGTTGTATCTCACCTGGTTTGAAGCCAGTGGTATCCCTTTGCTGTCAAGAAACTTCCAGGCTTTTTCCATCTGTGCTGCGGAAAAGTTGCTGACCCCTATACTTTTTATTAGCTGATTGTCATACAGTTGTCTCATTGCGTGCATCTCGCTTCTTATGTCCGAAAACCCGGCCGGCTGATGGATCTGGTAAAGATCGACCGGAAAGGGCGCCAGTGCCTTTATGCGTTCTGGGAAACTATTTTTGATATTTGAGGCGAACCTGAATAGCGGCCACCATTTTGTTGCGATAATTACCTGTCCGGGTTCGATTCCGGCGGACTGCAGGGCCACCGAGAGGTTACGTTCCGATTCGCCTCCACCGTAAATCTCTGCAGTGTCGAACCAGTTGATACCGCCTTCGAGCGCCAATGAGACTATATTATGGATGTTGCCGTCCGCGAGCAGGGGCCAGTATCTGCCGATCATATTCTTCCGTTTGCTGAACTGCCAGCATCCCAGCCCGACAGGGCTCACCAACAATCCCGTTCGTCCGAGAGGGCGGAGGTTCCTTCTTGCATCCATACTTAAGGCATCTTTGAGAAAGACAATTATTAAACAATCTTGTTTTTGGCTCCAGGCATTTGCATCAAAATTATCCGTGGAGTCTATTGTTGTCCATGTCTTCCTTACAGGTAATCCTTTTACTTATCCTGCCGCTTCCGGAGAATTAACACAATGGAATCAGTCACAATTGAATTTTAGATTAACTTCACATCTTACCCGTCACAGGAGAACAAAGTAGTAGTTTAATTCCTTACCCCCAAATACCCAACAAAAAAACATTAACACATGAAGAACCACAGGACCCGAATCAACCCGGGCCAGATCCCGGCTGAACTCCTTAATTTCTCTAAGTGCATGTTCCTTATCGTCATACTGGGTTACGGATGCGATAACTCCCGGCAAAGGATGGTCCCGGCAAGTAATCCAAACGGCAGGAACGACAGCTGGGGCTTTACAGGCTTTGGAGGAGGCGGTGCAACGTTTAATCCTGCCGTAAGTCCGCATGACGCAGATTACGCCTGCGTGGCATGTGACATGACAGGATCGTTCGTGACCTATAACGGGGGCAAATCGTGGAGAATGTTCTCGCTGAGAGGACCTGTCAGTTATTTTGTATTTGATCCGTCAGACCCGGAAATAATCTATGCAAATTCAATTGCCCTGTTCAAAAGCAATGACCGTGGTAACACCTGGAATATCTTATATCCTGGCGCGGCGGAGATAAACGGAGTAGTTTCAAAAGGAGACCATGCAGAGGAAACAGTTATAACGAAGGACAGCTCCCGCCGGCAGGTGCTGGCATTAGCTGTTGATCCGGACAACTCGATGAACCTGTATGCCGCCATATCCGTGAATAACATCGTATCCCTTTATCTTTCATACGACAAGGGAGATCACTGGACTGCGGGAAAGGAGCTCGAAAAGGCGGTTCGGAATATTTATATAGATCCTTCATCTCCAAAAAAAGACAGAACACTTTATATTACCGGGAAGAATTCTGTTACAATAAGGGAAAAAGGGATCTGGAAAATAAATGCAGGCCCTGAGAATGTTTCGGTAATCAATGAATTTTCAGGTGGTTACGACAAAAAAGGCAACAAGTTTATCATCTATGCTATCTCAGGGAAATCCTATTTCAACCCGGCAGGTGATCAATCCGGTATTTTCTTTAGTGAAGACGGGGGAAGAACATGGCATAACCGTCAGTATGACCTGGTCAAATTGCAGCCTGAGAACACGCCGTTCCCCGAGTGGCGGTGCATTGCTGCATGCTCATCACACCCGGAGGTGGTATATGTCTCATATAACGGACTAAAACAGGATAATGATACTTCATGCATCGGGGTTGCCAGAAGTGAGGATTTCGGGAAAACCTGGAAGCTTGTGTGGAAGGATCGCATGACCAGTAAAGGATCTGTTTTTTCGGGCAATTACAAGAAAGGCTGGATCGATGACAGATTCGGTCCTTCATGGGGTGAAAACCCATTTTCAATTGGAGTCGCCCCGGCAAACCCGGATGTCTGTTACACCACTGATTTTGGAAGGACCATAAAGACTTCAGACGGAGGCGCTTCATGGGAACAGGTGTACACGAATAAAAAAGAAACAGGTGGATGGATCAGCCGTGGATTGGAGGTCACTACAGGATATTGTGTCGTTTTTGATCCTTTTAACATGGACCATGTATTTATTGCAAATACTGATATCGGTTTGATGGAAAGCAGGGATAGCGGGGAAAGCTGGATGAGCGCCACCATGAACAATGGCATCCCCGACAAATGGGTTAACACCACATACTGGCTGGCGTTCGACCCGGTGATAAAAGGTAAGTGCTGGGCAGTAATGAGTTATGTTCACGATCTCCCAAGACCCAAAATGTGGAGGAGAACCGGCGTGCAGGATTACCAGGGCGGGATCCTGATGACTGAAAACGGCGGAAAAAACTGGAAACCGGTAAGCAATGGCATTGGTGAAGCAGCCTTCACTCATATCCTGATTGATCCCACGAGTTCTGCCGATTCCAGGACCCTCTATGCATGTGCATTTGGGAAAGGGGTCTTTAAGTCGGAAGATGGAGGAAAGACATGGGCAATGAAAAACAAGGGGATTGAATCAAGGGAATCCTTTGCCTGGAGAATCATAAGGAGCGATAAAACGGGCACATTATATCTGATCATTTGCAGGCGATCGGAGGACGGGAGCATCGGGAACATGAATGACGGGGCTGTTTACTATTCAGATGATGACGCCGATTCGTGGAATAAGATGGTACTTCCGGAGGGCACCAACGGCCCCGTGAGCATGCTGGTAGATCCTGAAGATCCCGACAGGCTTATACTCTCTGCATGGGGAAGGGTGACCCCCGGCAGGTTTTCACCCGACACCGGGGGAGGCATATTTCTTTCTGCAGACAGGGGCAAAACCTGGAAGCAGGTCCTCGAAAAAGATCAGCATATCCATGATCTCACCTTCGATGCCCGCACCCACACCTGCTTTGCCTGTGGATTTGGCGGGTCGGCTTACAGGTCGGATGACCGTGGCGAAACCTGGGAACGACTTAAAGGGTACAATTTCAAGTGGGGAAAAAGGGTGGACCCTGATCCTCGCGATCCTGGAATGGTATTCATTGTTACCTTCGGCGGAGGGGTCTGGCACGGACCTGCCGGCGGTGATCCAAATGCACCGGAAGATATACTCACACCTGCACTGGCTTACTGACATCTCTCCGGCCGCCGGAAGACCTGCGCCCGACGATTGGCATAGCCTGAACAATACGGACTTTCCGGTTCGGTTTGCTTCTTGAAGAGACTGGAAACCAATAATATCCGGTCTGGGTTTGCATTACTATCAATTTCCTGAATAAAAATCCGGGACAAAATGATTAGAAATACGGGAGATCTGTCTCTTTGTTTATGCAGTTGTACTATAAGTTAAACATAAATAAGATCATTTGAAAAACTGTGAGGCCTGACCAGCTTTTTCTGATCTGAATATACAATAACCTGAAAATAAATCCGGGAAACCAGATCGACTATTAACCTAAACTTTGAACTATGAGCAAATTACGTGAAACAATGCGCAAAGTTTCTCTATTGATTTTACTTTGCGGCATCTTTTTCAGTGCAGGCGCTTATACCGCTGCCGCATTTGAAAAGAACAAAAGCAATGTATGGGGAACTGAAGGCGTCCAGAAAGCTGTTTCTGGGAAAGTGAAGGACGTCAACGGCGAACCAGTCGCAGGAGCGAATGTAACAGTAAAAGGCACAACAGCAGGTACCTCAACCGACGTGGATGGAAACTACAAGCTGGTTGTTCCTGAAGGGGCAAATACTCTTGTTGTATCCTTTATCGGTTACCTGACCCAGGAAGTACCAATCGGGAACCGGTCGCAAATTGATATAGTGCTCGAATCTGATATTCAGGCTCTCTCTGAGATTGTGGTTGTCGGGTATGGTCAGCAGAGAAAGAGTGATATAACGGGTGCTATCAGTTCGGTCAAGGGACGGGAATTGGTGCAATTACCTATGCAGAGGGTCGACCAGGCTCTGCAGGGACGTGCGGCTGGTGTCCTGGTTCTGAACACTGCCGGCGCACCGGGCGCTGCTACCACGATACGAATAAGAGGCATGAACTCTATTAATGGGGGAAACAATGCTCTTATCGTTGTGGACGGACTTCAGGGTGCAAATCTGAACTCACTGAACCCCAATGATATTGAGTCGATGGAGATCCTAAAGGACGCCTCCGCAACAGCTATTTACGGGTCCAGAGGTGCGAATGGTGTCATCCTGATCACAACCAAAACTGGCAAAAAGGGAAAGCCTACAATTGATTACAGCTTCAGCTACGGATCTCAGACTATAAGACATAAGCTTGAATTGATGGGAGCCGCTGATTATGCAATTACGAGGAACGATTACAAGGCGACACAAAACGCTTCAGGTATTCCTGAGCCTATCTTTTCTGATGCCCGGATTGCAGAGCTTAGAAACAACGGTGGGACCGACTGGCAGGATGTAATTTACAGAACTGCACCAATTTATAATCATCAGCTAACCATCAGCGGCGGGACGGAAAATCTCAACTATATGGTTTCAGGCGGATACCTCGATCAACAGGGAATATTAATCAATTCAGCGTACAAGAGGTTTTCCTTACGGGCAAATGTAAGCGCTGACGTGACCAGGAATGTAAGCTTTGGCTTAAACTGGGCAGGCTCCAAGGAAGCAGGCAATTCACCACCTTATGGAGGCGGGACGGCGCTAAGTTTTCTCGGCCAGGCTGTCAATATAGCTCCAAGGTGGGATCCGACTACTCCTCCATTTGATTCCGGGGGGAATTACAACAGGCATCCATTAGGCTACGGCGCATACGATACATGGAATCCGCTTGCAGCTGCTGTGGAGCCGGATATTATGAACAACACTATCAGGAATAACATTACTGCCTTCCTGGAATTTAAGATCATGAAGGGGCTTACTCTGAGGATTACCGGCGGGGCAACACTTGAAAATGATAACGGGAAAAGTTATTACAACAGCAAGACCTGGGAAGGTAAACCGATCGGCGGTAAAGTTGGATATGCAACTGTTGACGATGCTCTAAGCACGTTTTATCAGAATTCAAATATCCTGACCTATGACAAAAACTTTGGATTGCATCATATCACAGCCATGGCCGTTGCAGAACAACAATATACCAAATCTGAAAGTTCCGGCCTGGTAGCATCTAAATTTACTGTCGACCAAACTGGGGTCAACGACCTCGGCGGGGCTGAACAAATCAATTCAAAGTATTCGAGTGTCATTGAGAGAGTTATGAATTCATACCTCGGCAGAATCAATTATGCCTATGCCGACAAATATCTGGTTACGTTCAGCTACCGGGCCGATGGGTCTTCAGTTTTCGGATCCAATAAAAAGTGGGGATATTTCCCGTCAGGTTCACTGGCATGGAAGCTGGTAAATGAATCGTTCATTAAAGACCTGAACCTCTTTTCCGAGCTGAAGCTGCGAGGCAGCTGGGGTATCATCGGGAACCAGGCTATCAGTCCTTACCTTACTATTCCATCGATCACTTCCGGATCCAATTACCCTTATAATGGGAACGACGGCACCGATCTCGGGTTTGTAATCGGGAACCCACCGAATCCCAATCTGAAATGGGAAAGCACAACCCAGAGTAATATCGGCTTGGACCTGGCATTCTTCAAAGGAAGACTTGGCGCAACGATTGATTTATACCTCAAAAAAACCAGGGACCTTTTGCTATATCGCACACTTCCCGGATACACGGGCTTCTCGAGCATCATGGACAATGTGGGGTCTGTCGAGAATAAAGGGATTGAGATTTCATTGAACGGGGATCCGCTGGTTGGTGAGCTTTCATGGAATACGGGATTCAATATTTCATTCAACAGGAACAAAGTTCTTAACCTCGGAGAGGTAAGCCGCCTGGAATTTAAAACCACCTATGGGGGATACAGCCTGAAGAATGGATTTATGCAATTACGTGTAGGTGAACCATTTGGTCAGATGTATGGCTATGGATATGAAGGTACCTGGAAGACGAGTGAATCCGAAGAGGCCGCAGCTTTCGGGCAGCTTCCCGGCGATCCGAAATACACCGATTTCAACAAAGACGGCAAAATCACCACATCTGATATCATGATGATAGGCAATGCCATTCCTGACTTTATTTTCGGTTGGTCAAACCGTTTCTCATATAAGAATTTTGAATTGCTGGTACTCATCCAGGGTTCCCAGGGTAATGACATCTTCAACCAGTCAAGGATCCGTCTTGAAAGTCCTTACGAGGGTACCAGCGTTCGTTTACTGAACCGCTGGACGAATGAAAACCAGGAAACCGACGTACCTGCATTTATTGATGATGTTACGCGTCAGACTGCCGGCCTTGTAAGCAGGGTCACGCTGGGAAGCGGGGATGGCGGCCGTTTGCAAAGGTATGTGGAGGATGGCTCCTATGTCCGCTTAAAGAATGTCACATTCGGTTATACGCTTCCGTCTTCCTTCACTGGAAAAATCGGAATTTCAAAGCTACGGGCGTATGTGAGCGGGACGAATCTCATCACAATCACAAAGTATACCGGGTATGACCCTGAAGTCAGCGCTTATAACCGGAATGATGCAATGATAGGTGTGGATCTCAGTAATTACCCCACAGCCAGAACCTTAACTTTGGGAATCGATGTAACATTTTAAACAGATAAAGAGATGAAAAATAAGATAACTTTTCCGGTTCACTGCTCCTTGCTCCTTGGCATTACAGTTTTATTCCTTGCATGTAAAAAGCTTGATGAACAGCCAATCAGCACAGTGACACCTGACAATTTTGGCAACTCTGTCCTTCAGATAGAAGCCGCTTATGCGGGTTCACTGAACTATCTGTGGGACTACTGGTCAGGATACGGATATGCCTATGGTCCATTCGTAAACGATGATCAGCTCGACGGGGGTGATTTAAATATTTCTGCCGATAATGCAGACTTCCTCTGGAATGCCCATTACAGTGCCCTTCTGAATATCAATGCCGCACTTGGATCAATTAAGAAAGGCAATGTCAAGGGGGAAGATCAGGCGACAATCGATGGTTTGGAAGCACAGGGTAAATTCTTACGGGCGCACAATTATTTCATGCTTGTACGAATGTTTGGCGGAGTTCCGCTTATCACCGAAGAGACTCCTGATCCGATCCAGAATCCTATGGCGAGGGCTTCAGTGGCAGAGGTATACAACCTTATCGTAAGCGACCTGACCTTTGCATCCGAGAAGCTTCCTGATTCATGGAGCGGAGCCCCGGGTAAACCTTCCAGCGGTGCTGCAAAAAGTATGCTTGCAAAAGTTTATCTTACAATGGCAACATACCCGCTGAACGATCCATCCAATTATCAGAAAGCCGCTGACATGGCTCTCCAGGTAATTAATTCGGGCACTTATTCGCTCGTAGATTCCGTCGTGGATGTCTTCAGTCTTGAAAATAAGTATGGGCCTGAAATGATCTGGAGCTATAATTCTACGTATGATGATATTGCCACAGATCCCGAGATCTGGACGTCAGAAAACTACCTCGATGGGGGTTGGGGGGATGCAGCCATGGACACAGCCTTTGAAAGAAGCTGGCCTCTCCAGAAAAGGAAAGAAGCTTATCTGTTTACCGATTGGAATGGTGTTCACTATACAGACTTCCCGGAACAGACACCTTTCTGCAAGAAATTCTTCTTTTATATTTCCGAGGACGATTTCAACGGCTACTCTTCGACAATGAACTGGCCTATACTTCGTTATGCGGATGTCTTGATGATTTACGCGGAAGCGTCAAATATGGCCAGTAGTGGAACCACTGCTCCCCAGGAGGCTGTGGATGCCATTAACCAGGTTATCGCCCGTGCAAATGGTTTTAAGATTAACCCCGGCCACCCGCTGATGACAGTTTCGATGACAAAAGCTGAATTTGATGCTGCCGTAATCCAGGAAAGAAGCTGGGAACTTGTTTTCGAAAACTGTGACCGCTGGTTCGATATCTGCAGGAAAAGAATTTTAGATGATCCGAAAGTGACAGTGAGAGAATCTGACAGGGTAAATTTTACCATGGACGATTATTTGTTCCCAATACCTGAGACCGATCTAAGGATAAATAAGCTCCTGGAGCAAAATCCAGGTTACCCGACTCCGGAAAGATAATATAAGCTTCTCGTTAATAACCTGATATTTAAAAGAGGCTGGATCAAAAGTATTTTTTACAGGTTCGCTTTTGTAAATCTTTGTGCAGTATTTCATGAGCCATTAAGGTTCAAAGAATTACAATTTGACATAAAGGACCGCAAAGGCTATCGTAAATGTAAAAAAGGACTTTTGACACAGCCTCTTTTTTAAAGCATTCCTTTCAATCTGTTCTAAAAATTAGTCATAAATTGTATGATAAATTAAACCTGGACCTAAACCTTCTCATCAGGAACAGATTCTTGCCGCTTTTTACAAAGATGAATCCAAACCACACTACAGCATTGCAGAATTCACCGGGATCTGAAAAAGAGATCTGGAATGCTTTAAGGGAAAACGATAAAAGGGCTTTTGCCGAGATTTATCATCAATTCTTTGATATCCTTTTGCAAACAGGCCTTCATTTATCGTGCGACAGGGAATTGGTGAAAGATTGCATCCATGATTTATTCCTTGAAATATGGATCAATAAGATTAATCTGGCTTCACCCCTCTCGATAAGGGCTTACCTGGTATCTTCCCTCCAGAGGAAGATAATACGAAAGCTAAAGAGATTAAGGTCCCAGCAGAGCAAGCTCCTGCAATTGCCGGAAGAGTTGGTTTCATCAAAGGAAGATCAGATTATATCTGATCAGCACACTCTTGATAAACAATATCTGATAATCCGGGCAGTGAATTCACTTACAAAAAGGCAAAAAGAAGTTATCAGGCTGAGATTCTATTCAAACCTGTGTTATGAAGAAATAGCCGGAAAGATGAATATCCGTACCGACTCAATTTATAACCTTGTTTACCGTGCACTCATGCGACTGCATAAAGGATTAAGTAACAGAAGGGAACTCTCACTGAATTAAGGCTTTGGCGGAGAGAGGGGGGATTATTTTCATTGATCACTCATGGGCGGGGATATCCCGCCAAATCTTGCGGCTTTACCAGCCCCCTTCAGGGGGGGTGGGGGCGTGGTTTCCGGGGATTGTTCGCTCCGCTCACGATCCCCGGGGGGAGATCCCGGCAAAGCCAAAATATTC
>JGI20215J15232_1000011_pt1 | contig 121565 bp, 97 predicted proteins | sample WetSurMetagenome_2_FD_15232 | JGI IMG/M metagenome (IMG submission 15232) | reverse complement strand
AATCTCAATCCTGCCTCGCTTCTCTAATGATTACTAACAAGTTATCCTCAGCGAGACTCGCATCTCGCCTGGTTGCTACTTCATAATGTCAAAGAACTTCTATTAGTCCGCCCCTATTCCCCTCAAAGGGGTCTTTTTACGTCCCCCTGCCTACCGGCAGGCAGGCTTCAGGAGATTTAGGGGCCATTTCATTCAGTGAACTCCCTTACTTTTGGGACGTCAAAGATAACGCTTCAAAACTTCCTTGCAAAGAATTTTGAGAATTTTTTCCCGGGATAAATAAATATCCGCGGGAGAAATTATTCAGTTACCTGAAAAAGAGTATTTTCGTAAATATTTGTCTTCTATGTCCAATGTCGTAATAATCCCTACCTATAAGGAAAAGGAGAATATAAAGGAGCTGATCACCGTCGTATCAAACCTCAGGATACCGTTTGATATTCTTATAGTTGACGATAACTCACCTGACGGAACTGCCGGGATCGTGAAAAGCCTCCAGGGCTCCTTCCCCAACGTTCATCTGATCGAAAGACCGGGGAAACTGGGATTGGGAACGGCATATATAACAGGGTTTCAGTGGGCAATCGAAAAAGGATATTCACTGATATGTGAGATGGATGCTGATTTTTCCCACGACCCCTACGACCTTGTAAAACTGTACGAAACCTGTTCCGCTGACAGTGCCGATGTTGCAATAGGCTCGCGCTATATAAGCGGGGTGAATGTGGTTAACTGGCCCCTGACAAGGGTGTTGATGTCATATTTCGCTTCAATCTATGTCAGGATAATAACCGGCATGAAAATCATGGACACTACTGCCGGGTTTGTTTGCTACAGGAGGGAAGTCCTTGAGAACATCAAGCCGCGCCAGATAAGGTCAAAAGGTTACGGATTCCAGATCGAGATGAAATTCACTGCCTGGAAACTGGGTTACAAAATAGTTGAAGTCCCCATTATATTTACCGACCGGCGTCTCGGAACCTCTAAGATGACAGGAGGCATTTTCAGTGAGGCCCTCTGGGGAGTGATAAGGATGAAGTTCAGAAGCCTCTTCATTAGCTACAAACGGAAGTGAGCTCCATCCTTATCAAAAATGCCCTGATCATCAATGAGGGAAGATCCTTTAAGGGTGACCTCCTGGTCGAGGGGGAGACCATTTCAGCCATCAGTTCTGTTAATAAAATAACAATACCGGAAAAAACCCGTGAAATAGACGCCTCCGGCTTGCTGCTTATTCCGGGGGTGATTGATGACCAGGTCCATTTCAGGGAGCCCGGGCTGACGCACAAGGGCGACATGTTCACCGAATCACGGGCTGCCGCTGCGGGAGGTGTGACCTCATTTATGGATATGCCCAACACAATCCCTCAGACCACAACAAATGCCCTCCTGCATGAGAAAATGAAGCTCGCTGCCGAAAGATCAGTTGTGAATTATTCGTTTTACCTGGGCGCTGCGACCAACAATATAAGGGAGATCAGGGAAGCGGACCCTTCGGAGGTTTGCGGCATCAAGCTCTTTATGGGATCCTCGACTGGCAATATGCTTGTGGATGATGAGAATACGCTGAAAGAGATCTTTGCTTCAGCCGCCATTCCACTCGCGTGCCATTGTGAATCTGAACCCATTATAAGGCATAATGCAGAACTCTTCCGAAGCCGGTACGGGGAAGATGTGCCTGTCAGCAATCACCCCATGATCAGGAGCCGCGAGGCATGTTACACCTCATCGTCCCATGCGGTAAGGCTTGCACAGGAATTCAATACCCGGCTCCACATTCTCCACCTGTCGACCGCTGATGAGATGAAGCTTTTCAGGAACGATATCCCCCTCCATCAAAAGCGGATTACGGGGGAAGTTTGCGTGCACCACCTCTGGTTCGACGAATCATCCTATGAAGATAAGGGTAACCTTATCAAGTGGAATCCGGCTATCAAGACAAGGTTCGACAGGGAAGCTCTGCTGGATGGTGTCAAAAATGATCAGGTTGATATCGTGGCGACCGACCATGCTCCGCATACCTTGCAGGAGAAATCCAATACATATTTCAAGGCTCCGTCAGGCGGGCCGCTTGTCCAGCATTCCCTCTGCATGATGCTGGAACTCTGGCATATGAAAAAAATTTCAATTGAAAAGATCGTTGAAAAGATGTGCCATAACCCCGCCATCCTGTTTAACATAGCTGACCGCGGCTTTATCAGGGAAGGATACAAGGCTGACCTTTGCCTCGTAAACCCTGAAAGCCCGTGGACGGTTTCTAAGCCCAATATATTATATAAGTGTGGATGGTCGCCGTTTGAGGGAACAACCTTCAGGTCAAAAGTTGCAAAGACTTTTGTGAACGGGACCCTGGTATATGATAACGGAGTAGTAAATGATAATTACCGTGGTCAGAAACTTAGATTCAGCAGGTAATCCAATAGCTGCCCCCTGTCCAACCTGACGCTAATCTTTATTCACATCTTGTCTGATTGATAAGGGGATCCTTCACTTCGTTCAGGATGACGCGTCGCGGGAGAATAAAGTGGGGGGAGAAGCGGCGGGCCGCATGGGGCGTGATCTATTGGATGAACCTAATGCTATTGCGGCCCGCCGCTTCTCCCCTTTCTCCCAATAAAGTACTGTGTCATCCTGAGCGAAAGCGAAGGATCTCCTTATCCATTGATCTTCAGCCACATTAGTATTTTTTGTATAATACCTTGTTTCTGCATCAGCCTATACATAAATCAACAAATAAGAAATTGTGAAATCATATAGGATGCGGGACAAATCTCAACTATTTTGCAGAATCAAAATATTGCCTGTATTAGTATCGTTATTTCTTTAAGGAATCTTAGAGAAACTCTAATCTGATAATAAAACGTTGCTTAATAATTTTTACTATAAGGCGTAACCTATATGCCTCATATTTAAACTGTTATAAATATGTATAGGTTTTAACTCTATAAGATGAAAAGATTATTCTCTCTTATATTTTGTCTTTGGCCCGCAATCACTTTTTGTACTCCTTCAGAAATCCATAAAGGATTTATTGTCGGTCTGAGCGGGGATACTATTCACGGGTATATCATCTACCGGACCGACATTGAACTCCAGAAGAAGCTCACCTTCCTGGAGGACAACGGGAAAGAAAATTTCTATTCTCCGGGTGATATCATTTCCTTTTTTATAGAGGACAAAAACAAGCTATTTGAATCTGTAAAGTTATCGGATGAAGGTAAGGACACTATCTTTTTCCTGAGATGCATAATTAAGGGAAGAATAAGTCTCTACGTGTGGCAAAGAGAGGGCGGTAATCTCTATTATCTTCGCAAGGGTGGTCGGCTCATTGAACTGAAAAACACACCTGCAGAGAAGGTTATCGGGGGACTTGTTTACAATTCATACAAATACGAATATGTTTTTGCACTTAAGTCCGACGTACAGAATGAGTGTCCCGATTTGATCTCCATGGTCGACGATGTAAGATTTACGACCGAGGCCCTCGCATCTTTTGTCAAAAAATATAATTCCTGTATTGGAACCTTGGAAGGTGTCAGAACATTTTCGTCAAAATCAAGGAATCTGGTAGCGAAAACTGGTATCACTGCTTCATTCAGCTATTATCCTCCAATAACTAACCTTGCTCATACTTTTTACTGGTATGGTCACGGATACGGTATCGGTGTTGTGGAGGAGTTTAGCTTTCCCGGATTTACTGACCACTTCTTACTAGATCTTGGTATAAGACCGCAGTGGGTGGAATTTGCGAAGTCTGAATCGGAGTACCGGCAAAAAGACTTACTCATATTATTCCCCTTAACTGTTAATTATGAGCTAGGTAAAGGGAAGGTTAAACCTTTTCTCTTTGGAGTAATTTCGCCCACATTAATTCATAATTATAAAGATAGGTGGAGTCCATTTTTTAGCTTCGATCTTAATTATTCCGCTGGTATTGGCGTAAGATATAAAAACTACAAAATAAGCACAGAAATCAACAGGGATTTCTATTATAGTTTGGCCCTGACCTATTTGTTTCGTCAATAACGGTAACTTATTTAAATTGCCTCATATCGTTGTGTCGAAAGAATATCATCCCCGGTGAGCTTCCTTGTTGATAGACTGCTATATAGTCAGAAGATATCCATCGCCTGTGTCCCGGATATACCCGGTTATTCTGGCCATCAAAGGGAGACAATATCTTGCGGTAAACTGCTCTCACACCTCACAACAAATCTTACTGTGCCCCTGGTGCGCTGTTCGAGCAGGATCTCACGACCTTTAATGATCTGATCCACAGATTCCCGAGTATAATGCCGTATCGACAGGATCTCAAGGTTTTCGTTATAGATCGTATTGAATTCTCCCCTCAGGTCTCCGGTGAGCGAATTTATTCTGTGCTTCTCATTGTCAACGCAAACATTGAGACTAATAGCGCTGGCCTCGACAAGGTTCACCTTGATCCCGTGCTTTGAAAAGATATGAAAGATCCTGCTGAGCATATCTCCCATTGCAAACGACAGGTCTTTTGGAAGGATCGACAGCAGGATCTGGTTCTCCTTCCTGATAAAAACAGGCAAAGCTTCCCTGACCTTAACATCCTGTCTGACCACGGTTCCCGGCTCAAGTGGCAGGATGAAGGATTTGATGCGGAGAGGGATCCCCTTGTTGTGAAGCGGCTTTATTGTCTTGGGATGAATGATCTTGGCCCCTGAAAAGGACATCTCGACAGCTTCCCTGTACGAAACTTCCCCGAGCTTTTTTGCTTCTGGCAGCCATTTGGGATCGGCATTCAGCATTCCCGGCACATCCTTCCATACCACAACTTCTTCCGAATCGAGCATATTGGCAAGTATGGCAGCGGTGTAATCCGATCCCTCCCTGCCGAGGGTAGTGGTCTGTCCCGTGACAGTACCCCCAATAAATCCCTGGGTCACATAAAGATCCGTATTTACAAAGGCAAACACCCCCTTCACTCTCGTCTGGCTTTCATTCCAGAGAATGTTTGCATCTCGCCAGGAGTCATCCGTAATAAGGTTTCCCCTGATATCTATCCATTCGGCATTTAACTTCTTTGAACACAGGTATGAGGCAACGATCATACTCGACCATATTTCACCGTAAGATACGATCTGATCATATTCGAAATCGTAATCTGTGCCTGTATGCGACTTCAGGTATTCCCTAAGCTTGCTGAAAGATATGTCGATATCACTCTTAATCGGATTCCCGGCAGGGAAGAGGTCAGTTGCTACCGAAATGTGATATGAAAAGATGTTCTCGAGATGCTCCGCATAGCTCCTATCGCCTGAAATCCATAGTTTCAGCATCTTTTCAAGGGCATTGGTCGTCTTTCCGAATGCTGAAACAACAACAACCAGCCTGCACCCTGCATCCGAAACAATCCTGGAAAGGTTCCTGACCCCGGCGGAATCCTTGACCGAAGCTCCGCCAAACTTATAGACTATCATAAAAGCTATTGTTTAAAGCTCAAAAGTAAGATTTTGGCGCAAGACTAACGTCACAAGGCTCTTGATTCTGTCAATCGTGTCGGAGNAGGGCGACGACCTATGCGTTGGGTCAATCGTGCAATCGTGCAATCGTGCGATCGTGCGATCGTGCAGCAACCAGCAACCAGCAACCAGCAACCAGCAACTACTCATACCTCAATGCATCCACCGGGTTCCTGTTGGCAATAATTACGAAATTCAATGCTGAGACCAGTGCGACAAGCCCCAGCACAAGTAAGCCGCTAAGGACAAAAATACTCCAGTGAAGAGGAATTTTCGATACAAAGTTTTGCATCCACTTGCCGCCGATGTACCACGCTCCGACCAGCCCGACAAGGACCGCCGGTAGGGCAATGTATTCAAGGTCTGTTACGAAGATCCTAAGGATATCACCAAGCCTGGCCCCGTTGATCCTGCGAATGGCCAGCTCCTTGCTGCGGCGTGACACTTCCGTGACTGTATAACCGAGGAGACCCATCAGGGCAATCAGAAGGATAATTAAATTTCCTGCAAGCATGGTATTCCTGAATCCTTTTTCAGCAGAATACCGCGTGATTCTTTCAATTTCAAGGCTTTTCACAATGGCATCCTGGTGGGGCAATGCGGTATTCAGGATCTCCGTCATTCTTTTCATTATTCCGCCTCCGGCCCCGGGATAAACCTTCACGAGGATATAGCACGAAAATGAGGGGTTCTTAACAATCAACTCCTGGAACTTATCATCAGGCATGTAGGAAAACATTGCAGGTCTGTTGTCAGGATCTGCCATGGAGCCCACCACAAAATCGGGAAAGACCCCCCGGATTGTGTAAGTCCCGTGTTCGCTCAGGCGTACCTGCTTTCCTATGACTCCGTCCTTCCACTGGCCGTTCATCATAAGCTTGCCAGCTCCCTTGCGGCTGATGAGATAATCGAAAGGGACGGACGATTCCGGGGTGAAATCGGTCCCTTCACTCACCGGTATATTAAGGATCCGAAGGTAATTCTCGTCAATCCAGTAAAAATCAGCAATATTGAACAGCTCTTTTTCCTCACCGGGATAGGAGACATTATTGCCGGCAGCCCCTTCCGTCGGCACGCAGTTTCCCAGCCCGACCCTCTCGACCCGGGGAACCGCCCTGAGTTCATCAAGTACAGTCAGCAGCCTGCTGCCCGGCATTCCGCTTGTGGATGCAAAGAAAACACCCTCCGTCCGGTAACCATGATCAGAGTCCCTCATTCTCTTGTACTGAAGTGTCACAATAACGAGTGTGGCAAGAATGAACGCAGCCCCTGCAAACTGCAGGGAAAGCAGTGCAAGCTTCCATTTGTTTCCCTTCTGGTGGTAATCGCGAAAAACAACTGCGACCGGGATCCTGGCAAAGAATCGTCCAGGTATGTAGCTGACCAGCAGTACCAGTATGACCATTAAAATAAACAGCGGCAGCACCACTTCAGGAATAAGTGCAGAGGAAAGATGATGTCCTGACTGTGCCTCGACCACAGGCTTCAGTACAACTATAATCATGAATGCGCCGGCAAGCGAAAGGAGGAAAAGGAAAGAAGTTTCAAGAAGTATCATCATCTGCAGGTTGGCAGCCCGGGCGCCGAATGTTTTATAAATAGCCGAGTTCTTTGCCCGGTTGACCAGTGCGCTCAGAGTCAGCAGCAGATAGTTCAGGAGGGATACTGCCAGAACAGCAAATGCAATCGATGTGAGGATCACTATCATGTCCCTTACCACATCCAGGTGAATTTTCCTGATCGGCTTGAAGCTGTATTTCAGCACCATCCCGTGCTGGACCTCTTCAAGGTGGACAATTTCCTGGTGGACCTCCTGCATTTTGCGGACCGCAGGCTGAAGGCTTTCAGGATCGACACCCGGGGCCAGTTTGACAAAAGCATTATAACGGTCATTTCCCAGCCAGTTACTTGTGCCGTCCCACATAAACTGTCCGGTAGAGACCATTGAAATGAGAATGTCGTACTTGTAGCTGGTGTTCTCAGGCAATTCCCTGAATATCCCGGCGATGGTAATCTTTTTCCCGGGGTACTCCTTTAATTCGATCATTTTCCCGGTCACTTCACCTCCGATCATCTTTGCAATCCTGTCCGAGACCACGCATTGCATCTGGCTTTTCAGTATCTCCTTTGCATTACCGACGATCACCGGCCGTGGAAGCACGTCAAATACAAACTCGTCGGCAAACGAAAACTCACCCCTGTAACTTTTCCCGTCATCGGTATAAAAAACTGAAGGCCCGATGCTGTTCAGGCGTGTCGCAACCTCAATGCCGGGAACCTCTGTCTTTAAACCGGGTGCTATCGCACCGCTGACCTGGTTAATGGAATTAAGCTTGTCCGACGAATTATCAGGCTTGTAGTTTTCACAAACCACATAAACACGACCAGAATCAGGGTAAAAGCTATCGAAACTGTAAGAGTAGAATACTTCCGAAAGAAGGATTATGCCGAACGCCAGGCCTGCTGCTAGCGAAATAATGCGGGTAAGCGAATGCTCTCCTCTCCGGAACAATGTACGAAAAGCCTTCCTCAGTAAATTCATTTTATCTGGATTTTATCTAAAGTTGTGATTTATTTGTGAATTTTTCCCTGTTAAGTTCCCAATATCCTTTTTTTGATCAGGTTAAAACCAATGATGGGGAAGATCCCGACACTAAATCAGGGATCAGGCTTATACCCCTTTAGACGCAGGATCGGCATAAACGTTACCACGGAATGGTCACTTTTCGACCTTAAAGAGCTTTTAAAATTCAGTTAAAGTAACTGTCCTGGCTGCTGACTCATCTTTTGCGGACACGGCATTGATTATTTGATGTAAATTTGCGCTTGTTTTACAGATATGGAACCAGGTACACTAATCCGGATATATGCCGGGCACCCTCTCATGGGGAGCATAACCGGTGCGATTAACGATTCCGGGAGCGGGAATATTCTTTTCCGGGGGCTTTCCGGGTCTGCAAAAGCATTGTTTCTTGCTTCGGTCTTTAACCAGGCCCAGACCGCCCACTTTGTTGTTATCCCCGAGAAAGAGGAGGCTGCATATTTTTACAATGACCTTTGCGCCATACTGGGCGATGAATTGGTATTCTTCTTTCCCTCCACTTACAAGCGGTCGGTGCAGTATGAACAGGTCGAGCCTGCAAATATCGTGCTCAGGACCGAGGTTCTCAATTTCCTGGCTTCAGGGAAAAGAAAAGGAATTATAGTTTCGTATCCCGAGGCAGTGATGGAAAAGGTGGTCAGCCGGCGCAATCTCAAAAAGAATACGTTCAATATAAGCAAGGGCGACACGCTGTCGATAGATTTCCTCGAGGAGGTGCTTCATGAGTACAATTTCGAGCGGGTCGAGTTCGTATACGAGCCCGGGCAATATTCAATCAGGGGAAGCATAACCGACATTTTCTCTTATTCGGACGACATGCCTTACCGGATCGACTTTTTCGGGGATGAGGTGGATTCGATCAGGACCTTCAACACTGATGACCAGCTGTCGGTGAGCATTCTGAAGCAGATTTCGATAATCCCGAACATACAGGATATCTCAATCGAGGAGATCAGCGATTCGTTCACCGATTTCCTGCCCCCATCCGCATTCGTCTGGATGGATGATGCCGGCTTCATCAGGGAGAGGATCAATAATATTTACGAGATCACAGGCCAGAGGGAGGAATCGGGGCAGGTTTTCAACAGGAAGGATATAATCATGACTGGGAACCGGCTCCTTGATCTCTGCCTGAAATTCAGGTTCCTTGAGTTCGGAAACAAACCGGTCGTTGAAGCGGGCAATACTTTTCAGTTCAGTACCGAGCCCCAGCCGGTGTTCAACAAGAATTTTGAGCTCCTCTCTGAGAAGCTTGTCTCAAACTCATTGAAAGGATTCAAGACCTACATAATATCTGAGAGCCAGTCGCAGATCGACAGGCTTAAAGACATCTTTGCAGAAATAAACCCGGAGGCCTCCTTTACTCCTCTCCTGCTGAATCTTCACGGGGGATTTACCGACTTCGACCTCGCTTTCTCGCTATTTACCGATCATCAGATATTTGACAGGTATCACAAGTTCAGGATAAGGGGATTTTTCTCGAGGAAGGAGAGCATTTCGATCAAGGAGCTTACAGGGCTCAACCCAGGAGATTACGTTGTGCATATCGATCATGGCATAGGGAAATTCGGCGGCCTTGAAAAGATTGAGGTGAACGGGAAGATCCAGGAGGCGATAAAGCTTGTCTATAAGGATAACGACATCCTTTATGTCGGGATACATTCCCTTCAGCGGATCTCAAAATACAAGGGAAAGGATAACTCGGAACCAAGGATCAACAAGCTTGGCTCGGGGGCCTGGCAGAAGCTTAAACAGTCGACAAAGAAACGTGTCAAGGATATTGCCAGGGACCTGATCCGGCTTTACGCCAGGCGAATGTCATCCGAAGGGTATTCGTTCACTCCCGATTCATACCTGCAGAGGGAGCTTGAAGCCTCATTCATCTACGAGGATACTCCCGACCAGCTGAGCGCCACAATTGCGGTGAAGCAGGATATGGAGGCAGGGCATCCCATGGACAGGCTCGTTTGCGGCGACGTTGGTTTCGGCAAGACAGAGGTTGCCATCAGGGCAGCATTCAAGTCGGTGACCGACAGCAAGCAGGCTGCGGTGCTCGTTCCAACGACAATTCTTGCGCTTCAGCACTACAAGACCTTCAGCGCAAGGCTCAAAGGGTACCCCTGCAATGTCGACTATATCAGCAGACACAGGAAGCCTGCCGATCAGAAGAAGATCATTGCCGGGCTGGCTGATGGAAGTATAGATATCATTATCGGTACCCACAAGCTGGTCAGTGATGAAGTGAAATTCAAGGACCTGGGGCTTCTGATCATCGACGAGGAACAACGGTTCGGGGTATCGGTGAAGGAAAAACTCAAGAAGCTCAAGGCGAATGTAGATACCCTCACCCTTACTGCAACACCAATCCCTCGGACCCTGCAGTTCTCACTGATGGGAGCGCGTGACCTCTCGGTGATAAATACGCCGCCTCCGAACAGGATGCCGATAGTAACGGAAATTCATGGGTTCAACGAGGAAATAATCAAGGAAGGAATTGAATACGAGGTATCGCGGAATGGCCAGGTGTTCTTTATTCATAACAGGGTGGAGAATATAAGGGAGATCCGCGACAAGATCCTGAGGATCTGCCCGAAGGTAAAGGCCGCCGTGGTTCATGGCAAAATGGAAGGGAGGGATATTGAGAATGTGATGTTCGACTTCATCCAGGGCGATTACGATGTCCTTGTAGCCACTTCCATAATTGAATCAGGGCTGGATATTCCCAATGCCAATACCATCTTCATCAACGATGCGCATCACTTTGGACTTTCGGAGCTGCACCAGCTGAGAGGCAGGGTTGGAAGGTCGAACAGGAAGGCATTCTGTTATCTCCTGGCACCGCCAACCGACACTCTCACGCACGAAGCAAGGAGAAGGCTCAAAGCCATCGAGGAGTTCTCGGAGCTGGGAAGCGGGTTCAATATCGCCATGCAGGACCTTGACATCAGGGGCTCGGGGAATCTCCTTGGAGGGGAACAGAGCGGTTTTATAGCGGATGTGGGCTTCGAAACCTATCAGAGGATCCTGCACGAAGCTATGATTGAGCTCAGGGAATCGGAGCATATTGCAGCTCCGGCAGAAGAAGCGCAAGCCCCGGTCCCTGAAAGGGAAGGAACGGAAAAGGTCTACGTGTCCGATTTTCAGATAGATACAGATTTCGAGATCATGTTCCCCGATGAATATGTTTCAAACATATCGGAAAGGATAAGGCTTTACAAGGAACTGAATGACATCCCCGACGAAGAAAAGCTGCTCCTCTTCGAAAGGAAGCTTACTGACAGGTTCGGTCCGTTGCCCGCGCCGGCAAAATCCTTGCTGGATATCGTAAGGATAAAATGGATCGCGGTCAGGCTCGGAATTGAAAAAGTACTGCTTAAGAACGATACAATGATTGCTAACTTCATTTCAGATCCCGGATCGGTGTATTACAGGAGCTCGCTCTTCGTTTCGGTCATGAATTATGTAAACAGGCACCATAAAAGAATGTCGGTGCGCCAGAAAGAATCCAAGCTGAGCCTTGCAGTGGCTGATATCAGGAGTGTAAAATCGGCCATTGAGGTCCTTGACGATATCTATTCAGTGGCAGGAAGTGAGAGGAAAAGCGGATAGGCACCTTAAACACTTTTATACCTTTGCCCTGGAATTATTCCTGCCGGTTTCTTACCTTTGTATTTTATTCCGGATATGAACCTGGTACTGGATATCGGAAATACTTCAGGCAAAATAGCGCTTTTTGACGGGGAAACAAAGGTCACATCATTGAGGACCAGGCATTTCAGCTGCGAAAAGCTGGAAAGGACATTAGAACAGTATCAAAGCAGGCTCGAAAAGGCCATTGTTTCGACTGTAAAAAATGTTCCGGAATTTGTGATCGACCTGGCAACGCACGGAATACCCTTTGTTCATGTGTTATCGCACCGGTCAAGGCTCCCGTTCATCAACAATTATGAGACACCCGAGACTCTCGGCCCTGACAGGCTGGCTGCCATTGCCGGTGCATTTCATTTTTTCACCGGGAAGAATGTCCTGGTAATTGATGCCGGGAGTGCCGTCACTTATGACTTTTTACTTGGAAACACTTATCCCGGGGGTAATATTTCTCCTGGGCTAACCATGAGATTCAGGGCGCTCCACAGGTTCACCGACAAGCTCCCGCTCGGCACTACGACGGAAAAGTACTCATCACCGGGATCGGGCACCCTTGAAGCAATAACCGCCGGCGTCGTCGACGGGCTTATATTTGAGATCAATTCATATATCCGCTCCTTTAAGGAGAAATATCCCGGCGGGGAGGTGGTCATTACCGGGGGCGACAGCGGCTACCTCAGGGACAGGGTGGAGCTGGGAATAAACTATATGCCTGATATTGTGCTCGACGGGCTAAACTACATTCTTGAGTTCAATGCGAAATAATAATATATTCATTCTGTTCATCCTTGCTGTTCTTGTAAGTCTGGCATCCTGCGAGAAAAAAAACACAACAATTCCAAAGATCGATCTGCTTACGCTTCCAGCAATAACCGGAAGGAACCTGACAACCGTATATACCGACTCGGGGAAGATCCAGATGGAACTGACAGCTCCCCTTATGGAATCATATACCAATGCAAATCCTGCATATACTGAATTCAGGAAAGGCATCAAGGTCCTTTTTTACCAGGGGCATGACAAACCAGTAGCATCGGTAGTCTCGGCTTACGCAAAATATACCGACAATAACAGCCTGTGGGAGCTCCAGGACAGTGTGGTGGCCATAAATGAAGCTGGAGAGAAGCTCGAAACGGACCTTCTTTACTGGGACCAGAAGAAGAACCTGATCTATACCGACAGGTTTGTCAAAATTACAACGGCCGATCAGATCATCCAGGGCTACGGGCTGGAATCCGACACAAGGCTGGCGAAACGTAAGATTAAGAATCTCAGCGCCATAATCTATATCGATGGCAACCAGTAGGACAAACAGGATCCTGGAAATCATCTGGATCATCACGGGCATGCTTTGCCTGGCTGCCGGCTTGCGGTACTTCATCCTGAACGGGTACAGCAACCGCCTGCTTCTCTTCCTTCTTATGGCTGTAATCTCCTTTCTCTACGCGTGGTTTCGCCATTCGCAGCGAAAAAAGAGCTAATTTTGCTGCATGAACGGGATAATCATAATTTTGCTGACAATAATTCTCTCCGCATTTTTCTCCGGAATGGAGATCGCATTCGTCACTGCAAACAAGCTCAGGATAGAACTCGACAGGAAACAGGGAGCATTTGGTTCAGGAATCATCAGGATCTTCTCGGGTAATCCCGGCCAGTACATAGCGACAATGCTTATTGGCAACAGCATTTCAATGGTTGTTTACGGTTTGTTCTTTTCCAGGATCCTGAATCCGGTCCTTATCCCCCTCCTGGGCTCCGACGTGCTCGTCCTGATCATTAACACCATACTTTCGACTGCCATAATACTGATCGTTGCAGAGTTCCTGCCGAAAACAGTGTTTATTATTTCGCCAAATTTCTTCCTTAAGCTGCTGAGTGTTCCCACAATTTTCTTTTACTATCTCTTTTACCCGGTCAGCAAGCTGTCGCTCGCCGGGTCAAACCTGTTCATAAGGATCTTCTTCGGTATCAAAAGCGATAAGAAGGAACAGGAAAATGCCGTGTTCAGCAAGGCTGATCTTGACTACCTTGTGAACCAGAGCAACCAGGCATCAGAGGAAGAAGAACCTTACCATCACAATATCAGGATATTCCAGAACGCACTTGATTTTTCAAAGGTAAAGCTCAGGGAATGCATGGTGCCAAGAACCGAGATAAAGGCTATTGACGTGAGAAGGCCTATTGCCGATCTCAAGGAAGAATTCATCGATACGGGTTTTTCCAGGATCCTGGTTTACCAGGATTCGATAGACAATATCACTGGCTACTTCGAGCTTAAGGATATGTTCAGGAATCCTCCCGACATACAATCGGGCGTCAGGAAGCTGGCGATCGTTCCCGAGACCATGACCGCCAACAAGCTGCTCAAGCTCTTTTTCAATGAGAAGAAGAATGTGGCGCTGGTTGTAGATGAGTTCGGAGGCACTTCCGGAATGGTGACGATCGAGGATATCCTGGAGGAGATCGTGGGCAATATCGAGGACGAGCACGATACCAATGAGCTTGTTGAAAAGGTGATCAGCGATAAGGAATATATCCTTTCAGGACGCCTCGAGATCGATTACCTGAATGAGAAATATGATCTTGATCTTCCCGAAGAGGACGATTATGAAACCCTGGCCGGAATGATCCTGTTCTTTCATGGGAGCATTCCGCAGAACAATGAAATAATCAATTTCAAAGGCCTCACCTTTAAGGTGCTGAAGGCTACCTCCACACGGCTCGAACTGGTGAACCTGAAAATAGGGTAAGCTTAAGGCAAAGGGTGACAGGTAGCGGGCCTTAGTCCAGAATTATGTGCTGATTCCCATATAGGGATTCCTCATCCCGCCTGGAGGGATGCGGAATGACAATTCCATTTGTACTGATTGAGAGGGGGAATGGAGCCGCCGCCGCGGCTCCATTCCCCCTCTCATATGCTTTTATAATGCCTGTCATCCCGAATGAAGTGAGGGATCTGCTTGTCAATCTGCTGGATTACTTATTAAGGTATTCAGGATCCTGTGCCAGGCGTCAAATAAAAAAGGGTGCCTCAATTGACACCCTTTTATATCATTACCCGTTAAGAAAGTTATTTACCGGTCACCTTTGTATAGGTATGAACGCCTGTTTCAATCGCAGTACCTGCGGGATGGTAGATTGTATAGTTACCAACCATAGTTCCGGTTTCAGGATCTATAGTCCCGGATTCTTCCCCTGAATAACTACCCCACGTCGTAAGTGGCATATTATAGGTATTTTGGGTAAAGTCCATTGTAAAATATGCAATCCAACCCGAGTTCCAGTAATTATCTGTAACAAGTGTTGTCGCGTTAAATTTGGCAAAACTGATATCATAGCTATAGTCCTCTGCCGGCTCATCTGCAACAAAATCACCGGTGAATATCCCGATTGGTTCAAACACTGTGAAGCTCCAGGTTTCGCCCCTCGTTGTGATGCCATTGGCATCAATCATGGTTACATGCCAGAAATAGGTAACCCCAAGTTCTACCGGAACGCTAAGGGACAGGGCATTATGACCTGCTGCATATAACTCCGGAGTCTCTGAGGTTCCAAAATAGACGTCAGCTTTAACAGGATCGCCGCTCTCATTTGTCGAGGCCCAGGTAAGGTCAACGGTTGTTCCCGTAACATGTACGGTCGATGCATTAGCAGGAGCCACAACTGCCGGAGCTGTGAAAGCAAAGTGTTCGACCGGAGGGTTGCTTCCGTACTTTGTACATCCCTGCAATGCAAATAGAAAAGCCAGCACAGGTAATATTGCTGTTATTATGGATTTTCTTTTCATATCTATCGTATTATTAGATTTGTTTCTTTATAGGTAACTATTTTCTTGTCAGTATCTCATACATAATTCTGTTACCTGCACCGCTGAGATAGTAACAATTCAGAACAAACTGCTTTGTCACAGGATTGTAGTAGTTGATATCAGTCGGATTGGCAGGAGGAGCAGGAGGAGTTGCAGCATCGCCTGTCCATGTATCCCACATTCCGCCGACATCAGAACCTGTACCAGGATCATATGGAGTAGCAATGACCTTGTTGCAGGTCACCCCGCCGACCACCATTGTTTCAGATGTTACCTCAATCCTGATATTATATGCACTATAGTTACCGAATCCAACTTTGTAGACAGTCTTGCAGTCGATAGTTGAAAGGGTTTCCGTAGTTGCCACCGGTTCAGGTGCATTTCCCGGGCGGATACGGTATCCGATAACGTCATAGTCGGCGGCCCATGGGTTACTGATGGGAAGACCCATCAGGCGTGAACCCATATTGAGCGGATCAGCGGGGATCACACCTCCGGTTGCGGACTGGATAACGATCGGGGCCATAAAATTGTCGCATGCATCCAGCAAGTGCGCATTCCATATTTTTACATGGCAGTATGCGTTCCTGGTGCCGGCCTTAATAACAAGGCTCTTGTCGACAATATCAATATAAGGATACAACTGATAAGCGGTTCCCTTTGCCTGGTTATATGCATTCATTGCTTCCTCGCTCACAGCCAGGGTAACGGTAATGTCTTCCGTTGGCGGTTGATCGGTGGCAATATTTACAAGGAACTTAAAAGTAACAGAGTCGGGGATAGGCTGAAGACCCATTGATAAAAAGCCTCCCTTCCAGACTTCCGCATACATCTTCCCTTTGAGAGAATCCGTCCAGTCAAGACCAACTTTGTCTTTCAGGCAGGAATTCATTACAAGAGATGATGCCAGAAGAGATACTATCATTAATATTTTTCCTCTCATATTTCTTGATTTAAAGTGTTTTTAATTTTTGCACGTTCAATGTTATCTGTTCTGCCAGAAGATCTTTGAAGTGAACTGATTGATGGTTCCCTGGAGAATAACATTATCGTTATTCGTGTTAATCTCGTACTGAGGATAAAGAAGTCTTACGGGAGGAGTATCGCTAAGTCTTGCGGGATCCTGCGAGAAATGGATGAAATCCGGAAAACCTGTTCTCCTGTAATCGTCCCAGATCGGCATTGCTGCGATCCCGTTAAGGGCCATCCACTTCTGTGTGATAATTGCCTTGATCTTATCGGGAGATGCATCAAAACTTACATTCGCTTTAGCCTGTGCAAGGTAAGTTGCGGCATCGGCTTCCGTACCCTGTGCTCCACCCATGTAAAGGATAGACTGTGTAACGGCGCTTTCGTAAAGGGCTTTCGCATCACCGGTGATAAATCCCCTCTGGGCAGCTTCTGCCTGGATGAAAAGGGCTTCGAAATCGCTCATGATCGGTGAGCTCTGGTTGTATGCCTGGAGAAGGCCGGGACCGAGCTTTGATGTCACTGAAGGCAGGTTGAGCAGGGCAGCTCCAAAATAGTTCCCCTGGATAAGGGTTCCGCTGTAAGCTGCGAAGAACCTGAGTCTGCGGGGGTCACTGTTTGCATTCAGGAAATCGCATGCATCCTGGTTAGGAACAAAGTAGCCAAGTCCGTCAGCCTGCTGCGAGCCGTCCTGTTTGTAGAAACGTTCCCAGAACGGGTTCATTTTGCCGGTCGACTGAACATAACCCGGATTTGACATTGCGCCTTCACCAGCGGCCAGATAACCAACCGAAGCTGTGGTGGCAATATTGGTGCTGATGTAGGATGCCCTGTCGGCCATGTCTGACTGGTTCATCAGGATCCTGAGCTTCAGGGTATTTGCGAACTTGGCCCAAAGGGTCATATCGCCATGGTAAATTATGTCGTTGTCACCTGGCTCCTCAGCATCAGCCGGCATTGTAGCGATCAGGTTCATGGCAGTGTCGAGCCGTGCAACCAGGTCTTCATAAACTACCTTCTGATCGTCATATTTTGGCTTCAGGATACCCTTGTCAGCCATGTTTGCTTCACTGTAAGGGACATTGCCCCAGCAGTCGACCAGGTACTGGAATACATATGCCTTCATGATTTCAGCCATTGCCCTCCAGGGCTTCTGCTTCGAAGTTGTGGAATTCTGAATTATGTAGTCATAATTCTGAATGTTCAGGTAGCTGTTGGCCCAGTTGTTCTGGAAATGGCTGTTCAGAATATTATACTGGGTCATGTTTGCATCCTGCGAGTAACCGCCGCTGATAGCCCAGCATCCGTGCCATTCATAAATGAAAGCATAGTTCCCGGGGGTAACGGTCAGAATCGCGGTGTTGTTAAGAGCTGCCGGCATTACAAGACTGGCCGGAACCGCTGATGCCTGATTGGGGTTAGTTTCATCAACGCCAAGGAATTTCTCGCACGAGGTGCCCAAAACAGCCAGGACAGTCAATATTAAAAATAGTTTCTTCATATTCATTAGTTTTTACTGCTTAGAAAGTAAGTTTTACACTGAATCCGTAAACCCTGGTTGGAGGCGTCTGGTACTCATTTGTATAACCGACAGCATTGCTGTTTCCACCCTGTGTGTTGAACTCAGGATCGGTCCATCCATTGGTCCTTGGCCTCAGCATTATGAGGTTTCTTCCGACCAGGCCAACCTGTGCTTCCTTAATAGCTCCGTTGAACAGTTTCCTGACAGGAACATTATAATTAAGGGCAACTTCCCTCAGTTTCCAGAAGGCAGCGCTGGTCACGTAGGAGATGTTGGTTGATGTCAGGGTACTTCCTGTCCATGCAGCACGGCCGGCATTCTTGGTTATGACGTTGGTATTGGGTTCATAGACACCATCAGATGTTTCGATCACGGAGTTCGGGATTACGAAGTCCTGGCGACCGTTCTGTGCGGAATGCCATGAGGTTCCCGTAAAGTCGAGGGCGCTTCCCACTGCGTTCATGATAACGCTGCCGCTTCTGTAATCAGCAACTATATTAAGGCTGAGCCCTTTCCATGAGAATGTGTTGACAATCCCAAGGATCTGGTTCGGGTTACCGTGGCCAATCACCTTGAGTGCCGGATCCCTGAGAGGATATCCCGACATTGGATCAACGACGATGTGCCCATTTGGATCCCTTACAAAGTCGGTAACCTTGATTGCCGGGAACTGCTGGCCGACGATTGCATAAGAAACGTCAGCGATCGAAAGTTCGGTCAGACCTGGCAATATTTCAAGAACCTTGCTGGTATTGTAGGTGTAGCTTATGGTCAGGTTCCACTGGAATTCTCCGAAATTAAGCAGCGGAGTAAGCCTGAGGTCAGTCTCAATACCTTTTGTTTCAAGTTTTCCGGCGTTTACATATGCGCTGGCATAACCGCTCGAGTATGGAAGAACAGCAGGTATGGTCTGATCTTTCGTAATTGACTGGTAGAAGTTAGCGTCGAGGTTGACCCTGCTGTTGAACAAGCCAATCTCAAATCCTGCTTCAGTTTCATATGTCTGCTCAGGTATCAGGTTTGGATTGCTAAGCGTAGTACTCAGCCTGTAACCTGCGGTGGAACCGTAAGGAAATCCTGCACCTACAGCAAACTGCGGAAGTGTTGCATAGAAGTCGCCCAGGGAGATCTGCCCGGTGTTGGACCATCCACCCCTCAATTTCAGGAAGGAGAGTACCGGGTTGCTTTTCAGTGACGGGATCGCATTGGTAAGGATCAAGCTTGCGTCTACACCAGGATAGAAGAATGATCTGTTTGCCTTTACAAGTCTCGAATCCCAGTCATTTCTTGCGGATGCATGAATGAATACGAAGTCCTTGTAACCGAGGGTGATGTCACCGAAGAGGCCGAGAGAATTTCTCTGGAGCATCTGCTCATTACGTCCATTACCGTCGGCGCCAATCTCACCGAGACGATTCGATACATTATACAGGAAAGGAATTACGATCGAGTTATTGCCGACATACACATACCTGTAATTATAGGAATAAATGGAATTACCAAGGATAAGCTTGCTGGTAAAATCACCGATTTTCTTATTGAACTGGAGAAGAAGGTCCCCAGAAAGGCTGGTTGATTTTGAAAGATAATCCCAGGAAACGCCTGCAAACGGCGAACCGGTTGCGTTATGTCCTGCTTCCCATGGGTCGCCAACCAGGTATGAATTATAGGTGATACCGTCCCTGAAATAGGTCCCGTTGGTTCCTGAATACACCAGACCGACACGGTATGAAATATTAAGCCATGGTGCAGGGTCGAGTGAGAACAGGGCGGATCCCAGAACATTGTTAAGGGAGGTCTTATACCTTGAATATTTCAGCTGCCAGTAAGGATTTGGATAATATGCGTTGAAATAGCCGTTATGGTTTGCGAATTTATTTCCGTCGATATCGGCATACTGCTTGAAATCAACCTGTGCAGGAGTATTAAGGACGTTCCAGTAAACGGGCCTCTGCTGGAATGGCTCATCACCTGAAACATCGGTGTTGGTCTGGGTGTATCCTACTGAGTAATCGGCATGGAAAATACCGGTCGTCTTTGCTCCCGATACACGCACACCGGTCCTGCGGTTCTTGTCACCCGGGATGGTACCGGTCGTCTTTACATCCTGTCCGCTGATATAGAAGCTGTTCTTATCGTCACCTACCGAATAGGATATATCATTCTGGGTTGTGATACCGGTTGAGAAGAAGTGTTTCTTCTGATTTTTGACCGCGCTGTAATTTATCATCTGGTATGAACCGTCAGCCAGGATACCACCTAGGATAACCTTCTGTCCGTTGAATTCGGGACCGTAGCTCTGATTCTCATAGGAGGTGTAGGGATCGGTATTGCGGTCAGGGCCTACCCAGTATGTGTAGTTAGCGAGGGCATTTGCGGTGTCCTCACCTGAGCCTGATCCGAACCTTGTCTGAAGCCTCGGCATATAGGAGATCTGCTCAAAGGTTGTGGTATTGCTGATCTTAATTGTCGGAACGTTTCCACCGCCTCTTCTCGTGGTAACTACGAGTACTCCGTTAGAAGCATCGTTACCATAGAGGGCCGAAGCACTTGCTCCTTTCAGCACGTTTACACTCGCAATGTCGTTCGGGTTGATCGAGTTCAGGTAATCAGCGCTCACCGGGGCACCGTCAAGCACGATAAGGGCCTGGTTGCTGGCCAGGATGTGACGGTTTCCTCTCAAGGTGATCCTGGTTGCCGGATTGACACCATTATTAACGGTGTTGATCTGAAGTCCTGAGACTTTACCGGTCAAACCGTTAACGACATTGCTTATCCCGGCTTGCGTGAGTTGCTTGTCGGAGACCTGTGCGGTTGCGACACCAAGCTCCTTTGCCTGCCTCTTGATACCGAAGGCAGTGACAACAACTTCATTCAAGCCCAGAATACTTGCTTCCATAACAACATTAACCACTGTCTGTCCAGCAATCGGAACTTCCTGGGTTTTCATCCCGACGTATGAGAAGACTAGGGTTGTTGCTGTTGTAGGTACAGTCACTGAATATTTTCCATTCGCATCTGAAAGGGCACCTATGGTAGTCCCTTTGACCTGCACAGTTACTCCGGGTATCGCACCTTCCCCCTGAGTTGCTGAGGTAACTGTACCTGTAATGACTTTTGTTTGTGCAAATAGGGCTGTTGTGCCTATATACACAAACAATACAAGCAGCAGAAATAGTTTCTTCATAAGAGATAGTTTTAGGTTTGAATTATTGTTCCAAAGATATCTGTTTTTTTAAAAAAACAAAAATACAGGAATCTTTTATGGCTCTCAGCAATGATTTATTTCATTTTTAATGATTTGTGAAAGGGAAAACCAATGAAAAATTGAGAAGAAAATCCGGTTGTGAATGCTTACTTTCTATTCTGCCTTTTACAGCCAAATTCAACGGCAGCTGCATCGAGATCGTTGTAAACGTCTTCCCCAAAGGCCCTTATCAGGGGTTCCCGGAGGAACCGGTGAAGGCATATGTCATCCCCGGAACCTCGTTCAAGTGCAGTGGCACAGATTGACAATTCCTGGAAATTTACCGCCTGTATGCCGGAAAACTTCTTTACCCTGGCGGGAAAAAGATGGCAGGATAACGGCTTGCGGAATCGTATCTTCCCTTCTTGCCATGCTTTCTCAATCCCGCACATATAGACGTTACCGCTGAGGATAGTATAGGCGCACTCCTCATTGTTTATCAGCGGAGTGACCTGGTCGTGCTCAAAATCGAGCGTGCTGGTACCGGACTTTTCAATCTCATTAATGCCCTCCGGCCTGAGATAAGGCCTGATCTCTGGCCATATTTCATCAAGTATGCCGGCTTCCTCATCCGAGACCGGGGCTCCCGAATCGCCGTAACGGCAGCAGTTGCCCAGGCATTTTGACAGGTCGCACCGGAATTTCTTCTCGATGATATCGAGACTGAAAATTATATCGTCTATGCGAAGCATTGGCCTCTCCCTAAGAGAATGTATCAAAAGTCAAAATCTGTAAACCGTAAAGGTCGCAAAGTTATTCTGCAAATCTCGCAAAGAGATTAAATTCAGCAAATTACCTTTGCTTACTTTGCGCGAACTTGGCGTTCTTTGCGGTTAAATCCGACTTTTAGAACATCTTCCTTATGTTGTTAATCAATAAAGTAAACTTTTCTTCCCCCGCTCTCCTGGGAGCGGGGGACCGGAGGGGGTGAGGTCATACCAGGACTCTTCCGGTCATTTCCGCCGGTATGGGGACCCCCATGATTGTCAGGAGCGTCGGGGCAACATCCGCGAGAATGCCTTCCTTGATAGCGCCGTAGTCGTCGGTAAGAAGAATAGAAGGCACCGGGTTCAGGGAATGTGCCGTATTGGGAGAACCGTCCTCATTCAGGGCTTTGTCGGCATTTCCGTGATCAGCCATTATCAGGACATCGTATCCTTTCTCCCTCGCTGCATTTGCTACCGCTCCCGCACACTCATCAACGGTTGCCACAGCTTTTTTGATCGCCTCGTAAACCCCTGTGTGACCAACCATATCACCGTTTGCGAAATTCAGGCAGATGAAATCGTACTTTTCAGAATTGATCGCTTTTATCACGGCGTCCCTTACGCCATATGCACTCATCTCGGGTTGAAGATCATAAGTGGGGACCTTCGGCGACGCAATAAGTATCCTGTCTTCATTTTTAAAGACCTCTTCACGTCCTCCTGAGAAAAAGAAAGTTACATGGGCATATTTCTCGGTCTCAGCGATCCTCAGCTGGGTCTTCCCGGCCGCAGCCAGCACTTCCCCTATGGTATTTGTCGCATTTTCCTTCGGATAGATGACATGGAGCCCCTTGAATGTTGCATCATAAGGGGTCATGGTACAATAGTAAAGCGGCATGGTCTTCATCCCGAACTCAGGCATATCCTTCTGGGTCAGGACTATCGTCAGCTCCTTGGCCCTGTCGTTCCTGAAGTTGAAATAGACCACGACATCACCTTCCTTCAGCTTACCGATTGCTTCTCCCTTTTCATCCACAACCACGATGGGCTTCATGAATTCATCGGTCACTTCCTGGTCGTACGACTCCTGCATGGCATCGACAATACTTTTAGTGGATTTACCTATCCCGTTCACAATAAGGTCGTAGCCCTCCTTGATCCTCTCCCATCTTTTGTCCCTGTCCATTGAATAGTACCTGCCGATAAAAGATGCCACCCTAACGTTCGAATTTTTGAGGTACCCAAGCAGGTTCCTCATATATGTAATCCCGCTCCTGGGATCAGTATCCCGTCCGTCACCGAATCCGTGAATAAAGACCTTTTCAACGCCAAATTCCTTTGTCATGTCACAGAGTGCATACAGATGCTTGTCGAGCGAATGAACGCCGCCGTCGGAAAGAAGGCCGAAAAAATGGACCTGCTTATTATTATCGCGTGCGTAGTCAAAGGCGTCGACCAGGACCTGGTTCCTGTTTATCTCACCCGATTTGCACTCCTTGTTGATCTTGACAAGATCCTGGTAGATGATCCTGCCGGCTCCTATGTTCAGGTGCCCAACCTCTGAATTCCCCATCTGTCCGTCCGGCAGGCCGACATCTTCCCCGGAGGCGTGAAGCCTGGAATTGGGGTATTTGTTTTTGAATGCTGTCAGATTCGGTGTTGGGACCTGGCTGATAACATCTGCCACAGACCCGTCGCCAATTCCCCAGCCATCGAGGATCATAAGTAAGGCTTTCCTGTTCTTCATATCGCGTTTCCGGTTTCTTGCAATTAATTTTAATACAGAAAGTTCAAACCTTCCTGGAAAATTTTTCAGGCAACAAAAATAAACAAAATAATCTTTGGGTGATTTAATTTTAAGAACTTACACAGAGTTACACTGAGAAGTCACGGAGATCCACAGAGTTATCAGTAATATCCTCAGTGAAACAATGTGTCTTCCATTCCTACCGGCAGGCAGGTCTGTGATACTCCGTGAAACCCTCTTACCTCAATTCCCTTATCTTTATCTTCAGATCGGCCCCAGGGCATGTCTTTTCGTAATCGATATCCTTCCCCACATAGGCCTGCCACTCCTCCGGGGTGAAATTCCTGGTGACATATTTACAGCCATCTGCAGCAAAGGTATCCGCATAGGAGGGCCTCGAAATTATGCTTGCCTTATCGCCCCCTATTGCGGAAACTATTACGGTTCCCCCGGAGCCGAAATCAAATGAGATCAAGGGGCCTCCCGCATCATCGATAGAGATCGGCACGGAATTGAGGTTTTCCAGGTCCCACAGCCTCAGCATCCCATCCTCCCCGGATGTTGCCATCTGCGGTCTGTAAGCATTGAACCTGATATCTGCCACTGTTCCCGAATGCGCCTTGATGCCAGTTATCTTCTCCCTCTTTGCGGCATCCCAGATCTCAACGGTCCCGTCATCGAAGCCTACTGCAAACATAGCGTTCCCGGGCCTGAACCTTATGCTCCTTATCGCCTTCCCTTCCGACTCGATTGTAAATCTGTCAGAACTGTTCCCCGGGTTCCAAACGAGGCCCGTTCCCTTTGGGGTGATGCCGGCCAGGTAATTCCCGGCCGGTGAAATATCGACCGCGGTGATCTGAATTTCCCCGGTTGTCATATTGGTCGATGTTTTTGCCGCGAGGTCCCATTTCAGGACTTTGCCGTCGAGCGCTGCGGAATAGAGGTATTTTCCGTCATAGGAGAATACCACAGATCTGACGCTTCCGCGATGCCCGTTAAGTTCATAGCTTTGCCCGGTGCCTTTAAGGGGGATCAGCCTGATCGACGAATTCTCCCTGCCGCAGGCCAGCCAGTCCGAACCCGGGCTAATCGCCATTACGTCGGTGATCTCTGAATCCTGGTAGATCATCCGGTAAGCCTGAGGTCCGTTATTCAGGTCCCATTTCAGGATCTTTCCTTCACTGTCGGATGTATAGAACTCGTTGCTGCCCGGAGCGCAGGCTATACTCTTCAGCTTGCCCTGAGCTCCTTCAGAGAAGCTCTTGAAAAAGGGACTGCCGTTCTCCTTTGCAAGGTTGTAGAGCCCCATATAAATATCGGCGTCGTTCGGTGATCCGTGGAAGTTCCTGTTGAACAGGTAAGCCTGGTATGCCAGCAGTGCCTGCAGGTCAGCCTGGCCGCCCATCTGCAGGGATCTGAGAGCCATTGACCTGGCCACTGACAGCATCCTCAGACGGTGTGTCTCATTGCTTTTCCCGACAGCCGCCCTGGCTTCGTTCTGAGCCGCTGTTGCGAGCTTTCCTGATTCCTTTGCAATGCTCTCAGCCTTTGCCAGCTGGTCCTGGGTATTCAGTCTCAGCCGTTTTTCCTCCTGCTCCCTGAAGGTAGCAGCAAGGGCTGTCGAATCAGCCACAAGTGATTTTTTAAGTGCAAGCGCGGCATATTCCCGGGTGGCGCTATCCTGGGCCGCCATCTCATATTTTTGCCTTTCGGCCAGCTTCCTTTTCCTGTCGGCGCTGAACTTTGAAATAAGTACCCCGGCCATCGCCAGTGCGGAAACCCCAACGGCTACTCCAAGCAGTGTGCTGATAATCCTGATCCTCCTGAACCTCCACCATTGCTGGCGGGCCTTTCTCTCCTCTTCTTCCCTGAATTCCTTTTCGCTCGTACGGAGGTAAACCATTGCCCGTTCAAATGCGGGGTTATATTTCCTGGCCCAGGCAACAGTCGGATTATTCTGTTCCCTCCAGTTGATCGCAACCTGAAGCTCAGGCTGCCTCAGGAGCCCCGTCTTGCCGCCCTGGTACAGGGCAGAGGCTTCTGACAGGCTGAGGTAGACAGCTACTGAAGCAGCCTCCTCTTCCACCCATTTCCTGAGCCTTTCCCATAGCTGAATGATGCTCTCATGGCTGAGATCGATAATGGAATCATCGTCAAGGGGAATCCCATACTCAGGTGTCAGTACCGAAAGGGAGGGATCTCTGAATCTTTCGATTACTTCCATCAATTCGCTGTCGGTGCACCTGACAAGCTGTTTTATGGTCCTCACGCTTGAAGGGTATCTGACCCCTTTCCCGTCGGCCCCCTTTCCGGTGACAGATTTAAAAAGCCGCTCACATATAATTTTACCCGCAGGATCCAGCTTGTCAAACACCTCATCCGCATCCTTAGAGATAATGTCCCCTACCGCGCCCGCTGAAGAATACGTGGTGAGGGACACCGGCTTGCCGGGTTCATCCAGCTCCTTCCATAATGCCCAGGTCCTCATCAGGATGTGTTGGAGGAGAGGCAGCTGCTCGGCCCTTGAGGCACACTCATCCGCAAGATGCTCGATCAGTTCGCCGTCGATCCTGGCTCCCATGTTCCTGACCGGTCCTTCGATGGCTTCCTTCAGCCCTTCCCTTGTCATTCTGGGCACGAGGAAATTGCTATTGTTTATGAGGCTTGTGAATCCCTTGTATTGGGAGCATTCCGATATAAGGTCCGATCTAAGCGCGACCACAAGGTAAAATCCAGGATACAAGGGTGAGACGGAACGGGTAAGAAGGGAAACAAACGCGGCTGTCTCCTTAACCGAACCTACTCCCAGATCGGGAGATCCATACCTGAACAATTCTTCGAACTGGTCGACGATCAGGAGCAACCTGCCTTCACCGCTTTTCCCGGCAACCCCGGGAATGCCCGGAATTCCTTCACTGCCTTCCTTAAGGAGCCCGATAATCCTGTCACGCTCATCCTTTTCAATACCCTTGTCCGGCAGGATCTCAGCCAGAGCGTCAGCCATGTGACCGAAAGGATCATTCCCCGGCCTGATCGACAGGATTCTCCAGGGCTGTTCATTTTCTGAGGATCCTTTTTCGAGAAGGGGAAGAAGACCGCAGCGTATCAGGGAAGTTTTACCGCAGCCTGATGTCCCGATAACTGCAACAAACCTGTTTTGCAGCAGCTTTTCCGCTATCTCCCTGCTTTCGTTCTCACGTCCGAAGAAAAACTTCTCTTCCCCGGGCCTGAACGGCCTGAGCCCCGGAAAAGGGTTATCCTGAATGCTGTTTTTATTATCCGGGTCCATATATCTTGATTTATTCTTCATGTTTGTCGATGTAACTGTAAATCCTGACGGAGTTCCCCGGAAACCGGTAACAGAAATCCGTAATGGCACTGAACGGCAGGGCATAACAGGATGAGCCCTGATCAGGCTTTCCCGGATTACCCACAGCCGGGCTGTTGCCGGCGTGATTGATGATTACGGCTGGTTCACCCTCTTTTCCATCCAATATCCAGAGAACGGCATCGGACAGGGCGGCCTTTTCTCCCGGAAGCTCTTTTACGAAGATGAGCTGCTCAGCCAGGGAAATCAACTCTTCTTCAATCACCGGGACCAGGTTACGTGAAAGGAACCTGACTTTTTCATAAATAAGCCCCTTCCGGTCAAACCTCCCCGATATAATATCTTCAAGCTTGGCACGGACTTCCGCCGGGATCCTGTCTGACATTATCGCGTCGGCACTCTTTCCCGACCTGGAGATCAACTGCACAGCCTCTTCAACCAGGATCTCCTCAGGGCTGAAAAGGAGAGCCGCAATAGATTCCCCCAGGTTTTCCGATCCTATTTCCCTGATGCTCCTGATTGCGCAGGCTTTCGTCCAGATGCTGATTACATTATAGTCGTAGTTGATGATATCTTCATGCAGCGTGACGTAATCAGGTACCAGGACAGGAAAATAATGCTGCAGCTTCTTAAACATCTTCCTGTTGGCGGCAGCATTTGATTTATCATCCGGGCCGGCCGGACCATGACCGGTAAAAACTATCGCTGCAAGCTCCCGGACCGAACCGGGATCATCCCCCTCCTCCCCGCCGGCCTGGGAAAGTGGTATGGAATCTCCGTAGGCAAGCCTGATGAGCCTCAGAAGGAACTCCTTCCACCTGTCAAATTCCTTGTCTGCCTCGCGCTTCAGGAGGGGATCGTTATTTTCTTCAAGGCATACCCTGACCGACACTATCCAGGTAAGGGTCCTGAAGGTATCCATAATAAGTTTCCGGATCCTTTTCCTCTCATCCTCACCGGCAATATACCCGCGGTAAGTAAGTTCATTCAGGGCAGTTTCCCTTAATTGTCTTGAGGTCGACCAGAGCCTCTCCAGGAGGAACGGCATGCACTCTTCAGGGCAGATTCCGGAAAGTAGCCTGAGAATTGATCTGCTTACTTCGATATTCCCTGCCGATGCCAGGTAGAACCGCCTGAGCTCCGGCCCGGCATCCTTTCCCAGGGATTCAAGTACTGAGACAGCATCCCCCTCAAGATCGCGGACAGCCAGGCATTCACACACCTCCTGCGAGAGGTCGGTCATCCTGAACTTTCCGATAAGCCAAAGTGCAAGTCTTTTGATCTCAGGTGATTTATCACGGAGGAGCCTTAGCACCTCCGTTGTCTGGGGATACCGGATACCTGCCAGTGTCTGAAGGGCGCCCCTTGCTTTTTCGCTTATTTTCCCCGGAGGAGCACCCCCATGCTTCCCATTCTGCTCATCATCAATTATTTCTGCAATCTCCGAGGCGTTCTGGCGGATGCTTTCATGAAACTGGTCAGTCGAAGCCACCTTTCGCAGGGCTTTCAGTATATTGGGATCATGAGTTTCGTTTGCATAATTCAGCAGCTCCCTGATATACCAGTCATTACTTATGTTTTCGAGGATTGAGACATTGCCAGTGACAAGCTGATAGAGACCGGTCCTGAAAAGCACTTTCCCGAAACACTTGTTTTTCAGGTTACCCGGGCCAAGTGCGTTTAACAGTTCATCAGGTCTGAGTACCGGGAGGAAAAACGGCTTGTTTCTCATAAGCCTGGCAATATTTAGTAAACCATTTAAATTTAAGAATTAAAAATCAAAATTCACTTCTGAATCCAATCCTTAATCTGAGTCAGCAATTGCGATACGGTACACTCCTCCCCTCCTGTTGTTACCGATGCCATGGAATACCATTTTTCGCGTTCATCAAGCTTCTTTTCAATGTATCGCGGCAGATCGTCCGTCCCGTGTCCCTTAAGCAGGGGCCGTTCCTCCTGAGAGCCTGCAAGCCTTCTGTAAAGCTGATCAGGGCTCATCTTGAGGTAGATGGTCAGCCCCGTCTCTGCCATGAACTTCATATTATCATCCGAGCATGGAGTACCTCCCCCAGTTGATATGACAACCTTTTCCTCCCCCAGCAGGCTCCTCAAAGCCTCTGACTCGGCAATTCTGAACCAGGGTTCTCCTTTTGACGAGAATATTTCGGGAATTCTCATACCGGTCCGCTCTTCAATAATATTATCGAGATCAATAAAAGTCCAGTCAAGTTCCGAGGCGAGCTTTCTCCCCAGAGTGGTCTTGCCGCTGCCCATGAAGCCGATCAGGTATATTTTCTTGCCGGGCTCATCCATCACAGTCCAAGCTCCATCTGGGTGGGATCTGATTTGATGTCACTGTGCCTTTGAGCCTCTTCAGCCTCCTCTGCCGGTTCAACGCTGGCAGTTGCCGATTCCTTCTTTACCACAGCCTCAATCTCATGAATATTGTCAACCGTAAAGCTTGTGAGCCTCCTTCCTTTTGCCTTGTAGCTTTTGATTCCAATGAATTCCGCGACCTCGATTATCTCATTTCCGCGTTCCTTATGCTTTCCTCCGAACTGGATCTCAAGGCGCGGATATTCAACCTCAGTTATGCTGATCAGCCTTGATTCAGGCTCCTCATTGATGAAGCAGAGTGGCTTCTCCGAATCCTCGACGGTAAACCGCTTTACATAGTAGAACTGTTGTTCGGCATCCCAGTAAACTGCCGAAAATACCTTTCCGGAGCGAAATTTTTCGATCAGAAGGATGTTCTCCTCGAAATGATTCGACAGATCGAATCCCGATGTCCTGAAGCGGCCGTCCCTGGTTATCACCAGGATCTTGTCATCAGCGCTGAACTCACCGAGGAAGATCCCCCTGCTGTCGACGTTAAGCCTGAAGACGGCATCATCAAACCAGATCTTCCTGCCGCCCAGAGTCGATAATCCCTTCTCCTTCAGACTGATCTTTTGGATGGAATTCTTTGTCAGGATATTCCCCATCGATGATTTCCCCTTGATTGCAAGCTGCCCGAAATCGAACTCGAACACAAGCTTTTTCAGCCTTGCCTTGGGCTTGTGGTAGACCTTTATCACTTCAGCTTCACCATTGGGATTTGCGGAGAAATAGACGATCTTCGATCCGGCCGACCCCCTGGTCAGGTTATATTCCTTGTCGCGGGTAAGCCCGGTGATCGCGCATCGCTTGACCATCAGAGGACCGTCCTTCCCGTCCTGGTAAACTATGTTGTAAATTGTCCTTTCGTCATTCTTAAGGAAGACCTGGGCATGGATTATATCGTTCCCGACAAACACTTTATCCGCAACTTTGGTTATCAGGTACCCTCCGTCCTTCCTTATGACTATGACGTCGTCAATGTCGGAACAGTCGCACACGAATTCATCCTTTTTGAGGCCCGTGCCGATGAATCCTTCCTTGTAATTGATGTAAAGCTTTGCATTGCTGGCGATCACCTTTGTTGCCTGGATCGTATCGAAGCTCCTGATCTCGGTCTTTCTTTCCCTTCCCTTTCCGTATTTCTTCTTTATCTGCCTGAAGTAATTTATCGTGAAGGGAATAATGTTGCTGAGGTGATTTTTGACCTCTTCGATTTCCTTTTCTATACCCTTGATATGCTCATCTGCCTTTTTGGAGTCGTACTTCGATATCCTTTTGATCCTGATCTCGGTTAGCTGGATAATATCTTCCCGGGTCACATCCCTGAGAAGGCGCTTCCTGAAAGGCTTAAGTCCGTCGTCAATGGTCTTTATGACAGATTCCCAGGTTTCGCATTCCTCGATGTCCCTGTAAATCCTCTCTTCGATGAATATCTTCTCGAGCGACGACATATGCCACTCCTCCTGAAGCTCGCTGAGGCGGATCTCCAGTTCACGCTTCAGAAGCTTCACTGTATTGTCGGCAGAATGGCGGAGCAGATCGCTGACGCCCATAAATGCGGGCTTTGATCCGGCGATAACACAAGTATTCGGGGAGATCGAACACTCGCAGTCGGTTAGGGCATAGAGGGCATCAAGGGTCTTATCGGGAGAAATGCCAGGCATAAGGTGAATTACGACCTCCACATTTGCGGAGGTGTTGTCGTCGATCTTCCTTATCTTGATCTTACCTTTCTCATTAGCCTTGATGATCGAGTCGATCAGGCTGGAGGTTGTCTTCCCGAATGGGATCTCGGTTATAACAAGTGCTTTTTTATCAAGCTTTTCGATCCTGGTCCTGACTTTTACAGTACCGCCCCTTAGACCGTCATTGTATTTGGAAACATCGATCAGTCCCCCGGTAGGGAAATCGGGATATAGGACAAATTCCCGCCCCGACAGGTAATCGATCGACGCATCGATCAGCTCGTTGAAATTATGGGGAAGTATCTTTGATGCCAGTCCGACCGCGATCCCTTCCACTCCCATGGCAAGGAGAAGCGGGAACTTCACGGGAAGTGTCACGGGTTCCTTGTTCCTCCCGTCGTATGAAAGCTTCCAATCTGTGGTTTTAGGATTAAAGGCAACATCCAGGGCGAATTTGGAAAGCCGTGCCTCAATGTACCTCGGTGCTGCAGCATCATCACCCGTGAGAATGTTTCCCCAGTTTCCCTGGGTGTCGATCAGGAGGTCCTTCTGCCCGAGCTGGACCAGGGCATCGCCGATGGAGGCGTCGCCATGAGGGTGGAACTGCATGGTATGACCGATGATGTTGGCCACTTTATTGAACCGGCCGTCATCCATCCTTTTCATTGAATGGAGTATCCTCCTCTGCACCGGCTTAAGGCCGTCATAAAGATGAGGAACGGCACGCTCGAGGATCACATATGAAGCATAATCCAGGAACCAGTCCTGGTACATTCCCGACAAAGCTGTGACTGAATGCAGCGCAACCGGCCCCTGGTGCGTCCCTTCCTTCTCCTCAGGCTTTTCAAGCTCGAAATCCTGCTCTTCCATTTTGTGACAGCCTTTCGTTAATTCCTTCTAAACCACCTCCTCAACCAGGTCCTCTTCAACCCGCAGGTTCTCAATGATAAAATCCTGCCTGTCGGGCGTGTTTTTCCCCATATAGAATTCAAGGTAAACGTTCACGGTATCATTCTTCCTCATCCTTACAGGTTCAAGCCTCATATCCTTTCCGATGAAATGCCTGAACTCGTCGGGTGAGATCTCTCCGAGCCCCTTGAACCTCGTTATTTCCGGATTGGGTCCGAGAGCCGAGATCGCCTTCGCTTTTTCCTCGCTGGAATAGCAGTATCTTGTCTCCTTCTTGTTCCTCACCCTGAAAAGAGGGGTCTGAAGGATATATACATGCCCTTTTTTCACAAGGTCGGGGAAGAACTGGAGGAAGAAAGTCAACAGCAGAAGACGGATATGCATTCCGTCGACGTCGGCATCGGTTGATATAACCACGTTGTTGTAACGGAGATCTTCCATCCCGTCTTCCACATTAAGGGCCGCCTGGAGCAGGTTGAACTCCTCGTTCTCGTAAACTATCTTTTTTGTCATCCCGAAGGAATTGAGGGGTTTTCCCCTCAGGCTGAATACCGCCTGGGTTTCAACATCGCGCGACTTGGTGATGGAACCGCTGGCTGAATCTCCCTCGGTAATGAAAATTGTCGATTCAAGCTTTCTCGGGTCATTAGTGTTGTAGTGGATCCGGCAGTCGCGAAGCTTCTTGTTATGAAGGCTCACCTTCTTTGCCCGGTCCCTGGCAAGCTTCTGGATGGAGGAGATAGCCTTCCTCTCCTTTTCCGAATCCTGGATCTTTTTAAGAAGTATCCTGGCAGTTTCCGCATTCTTGTGCAGGTAATCATCAAGCTGTTTCCTGATGAATTCCGATATGAAATTCCGGACCGACGGTCCTTCGGGACCCATGTCCTTTGAACCGAGCTTTGTCTTGGTCTGGGATTCAAAGATGGGCTCTTCGACCTTGATGCTTATTGCAGCAATTATTGAAGACCGGATATCCGAAGGATCGTAATCCTTTTTATAAAAGTCTCTTATAGTCTTGACAACAGATTCACGAAAAGCCAGGAGGTGAGATCCTCCCTGCGTGGTATTCTGCCCGTTGACAAAACTGTAATAATCCTCGCCGTATTGGAGGCCATGGGTAAAGGCAATCTCGATATCTTCCCCCGACAGGTGAATTATGGGATAAAGCCCCTCCTTGCTCATATTCTCATTAAGGAGGTCCACAAGACCGTTCCTCGACAGGAACTTATTCCCGTTGAAATTGATCACAAGCCCGGAATTGAGGTAAACATAATTCTTGAGCATTGTATCCACATATTCGGAAATAAAGAAATAGTTCCCGAACAATTCCTCGTCGGGCCGGAATACCACCTCGACGCCGTTCTCCTCAGTGGTAGGGACCACGGGATGGTCCTTAATCGTGAGCCCCTGCTCAAATTCGCTTACCTTTACCTGCCCGTCGCGGACGGACTTTATGACGAACCTGCTCGACAAGGCATTGACAGCCTTCACTCCGACACCGTTCAGCCCGACCGATTTCTTGAATGCCTTTGAATCGTATTTGGCGCCGGTATTCATCCGCGACACCGCCTCAGTAACCTTTCCGAGAGGAATACCGCGGCCGTAATCACGCACCCTCACTTCCTGGCCGTTGATTGAAACGTCAATCTTCTTCCCAAACCCCATCATAAATTCATCGATGGAGTTGTCCATAACCTCCTTCAGCAGCACATAAATACCGTCATCCTGCGACGATCCGTCACCCAACTTGCCGATATACATACCGGGCCTCAGCCTGATATGATCCTGCCATTCAAGAGTCTTAATATGTTCCTCAGAATATCCAACAACCGACATCTTGCAGAATTTTGCGCAAATATAGTTAATTAGGAAAGGTCACCTCTTTCAATTTTTCAACAATGACCCCCGATTTTTTACCTGCCGGGGGAGGGGAAAAAGGCTGGGCGAAAATATGTTCCTGATTAATTGATAATTATCCCTGGGCTAAAACTGTTGAAAAAAGGGCGCTCATGCAATGCCCATTTGCCTCATCAGCAGGGAGGCGTTCATTTTACGGGTTATTCCGTTCCGGAGAAGGTAGTCAAAGCTGATTTTTTCACCGTCAATTTCGATCTCAAAGCACTTGTTGATCACTTTGCCGGGGAAACCGGATTCCATATCACCGAGCGAGGTGTCATGCGTGGCGATAAGTCCTGTGCCCCCAAGTTCCACCATCCGCCGGAGATAGATCAGCGAGCCGGCGCTTTTGTCAGCCGAATTGGTTCCCTTCAGGATTTCATCCAGTATAAAAAATACCTCTTCACCTTTTTCAAGCTTCTCCTTAAGGATCCTGAGCCTCTTCAATTCTGCATAAAAATATGATTCATTCCTGCTGAGCGAATCGGTGGTCCTCATGCTTGTGAAGAGCCTCACGGCTCTGAACCGCATGCTGCGTGCACACACCGGCGCCCCGGCCATCGCAAGAAGAAGGTTTACCGCAATGGTCCTGAGGAAGGTGCTTTTACCCGACATATTAGCCCCGGTAATTATGCAGACCTGACCTCCCGGCTCTATGCTGAAATCATTGCATACCCTTGTTGCGGCAGGCAGAAGGGGATGTCCCAGGGCTGAAGCTTCGAGCACCGGGCCCTCACTGACTGGCACGGGGAATGAATAATCAGGATTATTGAATGCGAAATTTGCAAAGCTGCAGAGTTCATCAATATCCCCGAGCAGCTCCAGCCATCCCGGCAATTCAGGTGCCGCAGAGGTCCTCCATTCCCCAAGCCTCAGAACACAGTGGAAATCCCACAGGACCAGCCCGTTCAGGACCACTCCCATTATCATGTTGAGCCTGGTGTCGAATGCCTTCAGAATGGCGCCGAGCTTTTTTATCTTCCGTGCAACTGCGCCGTCATCGGTGCACAGCTTATCCTTTATCCCGGAAAGGAGCTGTGAATCAAACGATTCCCCGCCGACTGTCTCTATTAGCTTTTCAAGGGCGGAAAGGAACATATGCCTGTTCGACACAAGCTGGTGTATCCTGTTGATCCTCTTCAGGAAAATCCCGTCCAGGAACAGGTTCAGCATGAAAAATACGACAAATACCCTGACCGGCAGTATCCCCGCGACAGCGCAAACCAGCGCAGCAATGGCAGCGATGGGAAAGAGGAAGAGTACCACCCTGAGGATCTGCGACGAGAAGAGTTCTTCTTTATCATTCAGCCATTCATTCAGGCTTCTCAGCTCCGCTTCCCCAAGATTCGCCTCAAGCCCGCAGGCTGCAAACTTCTGCCGCCAGAGAAGCTTCCCCGAAAGTTCAATGACGGCTTCCTGCCGGCTGGTGATCCTGTCATGCAATTTGTAAGGATCCAGTAGCACCCCTGCCAGATGCTGCCTGCCGGGCCCAGTGACCGTGCGGTTGAGGAACCCGAATACCGAGCCTTCTCCGAAAAGGTCAATATCCCCCGAGAAATCGTGCTCTGCCACCCCGAGATCAGAACCGTCATTGAATGCCGAATAATCACCTTCCTGTGCCTTAATTTCATTCACATTAATATCCAAAAGGTTCCCGGCCATTTTAATATTCTCCGAATAAGCGGCAAACCTCCCGACAAGGAACAGGAACAAAATCATTGTCATGAGTATCAGAGTAATCCCTGCAGGTACGGACCAGGTAAATGCCATGGCAGAAAGGATACCCCCGGCAAGGAAGGTAACCAGCCTGAGGATAGAGATCACAAACTGCTTTTTCCTGAGGGCGGCAAGCTCAGACCTGTGTTTACTGGCGAGCCCGGCGTAGATGTTCTTTAATTCTTCCCCGGCCATTTCACAATAATATTGCCGCAACCCTGAAAACGGATTTCCTCCTGAAAAAGTCAGATTTCCTCAGGTCAAAATCCCATGTCCATTCCTCCCTGGCGGATCCTGCGGGAAGATCGACAAGGACTGACCTGACCTTCGTTACCTTTCCGGAGCTCTCTTTGACTACCTCTTCAAGATCGGTTATCAGCACCGATTTATTTCTTTCCAGGAACCCAAGGTGGCTTTGCTGGATCTTCTTTCTGAAATCATTATAATCTGCCTCATCGACAGCGGCTTTTTTCTTCAGCAGGGCAAGAGGCAGTGTTTCGAGCTGTGTCATTATGTTAAGGGAAACCGTAAGCCCGGGTTCATACTGAGGCTGATATTCGGGGACATCGATCCCGTCCATCGACCGGAGCCTGTTGAAAAACCACCGGCTGCCTGCCTTGCGCCAGACCTCGGTGATCAGCCCGCCGGTAATATCCTCCTCGTGCAGGACGACATTCTTCATTCCGGAAACCTGCTTTTTCACTTCCGGGGGATGGACTATATCGACAAGGTTCAGCCGCGAAACAGTCTCGGCGACCTCCTTAAGCGGAAAATCGAGCAGCCAGCCGCTGCCAAGCGCCGTAACTACCGATGGCCTGTAATGCTCGACCGCCTTGAGGATGAAATCCCGGCACTTCTTCAAATGACCGTTCCAACCGCCGTGTTCCCTGAGATGATGAAAGATCAGGCCGCGTTGATATTCAAAATATCCCATCCTGTACAGGATCCTCTTATATGAAAGACTTTGGGCCATCCGGTTCCTCCCCTTCTCTTAATTTCCTTAAAGCATCCGAAAAAAAGACATTGAATTTCGCTGCCAGCAGATCCGGATCATCGGTTCCGAAAGATCCGGGATAAACAGGATCAAAAACCTTTACTTCGATCTTATGGCCGCCGCTGAATACCAGCCCATGTTTTGGAAGGATCCCGCCGGTTCCGTCAACCAGGACAGGCAGTACAGGCCTCTGTGCCCCGATTGCCAGCTGAAAGGCCCCTCTCCTGAAAAATCCGATATTCCCGTCAACCGACCTTGTCCCTTCCGGGAAGATCATGATGGAAGTCCCGTTCCCCAGACATGCCAGGGACCGTTCCATCATCCTTTCCTTGCTCTCACTGCTGCCCCTTTCTACAATAATATAGTCGGCCATCCTGAGGTACCATCCTATAAAGGGGACTTTCAGGTTCTCCACCTTGGAGATCCACTTGAACCGGTAGAGAAGGCAGTTGACAATAACTATATCCAGCATTGACTGATGGTTTGATATTGTGACGAATGTCTCCCCCTTTACCGCTTTTTCCCTTCCTTTCACTTTCACTTTCCATAACGGCAGCAGCCTCACCAGCAGGGTTCCTTCATAGACAAGCATCCAGTGCATGACTCTCCTTTCCCTGTCGAATGGATAAACGATCAGCCAAATCAGAAAAGTAAAGGGAAATGTCACTGTCATATAAAATATGACAATAATCCAAACCAGTAATGATAATAAAACATTCATTTTAAATCATGTAACCGCAAAGTTCGCTAAGTATTTTACAAGAACGCAAATATCTAAAATGGTCTTCCAGGTGTTTCAGTCAAGTTTCAAATTGATTAAGGGACTTGGCGAACTAAAAAAAATTTCTTTGCGTGCTTTGCGGTTTTAAAATTTATTAGTCAAAATAATGAAAATGTATCAAATCCCAAAACATCAAGGTTCTCATTTTTAATTATCTCGTTGACATCTTCTACCATATGCCTCTGACCCGCAAGTTTTTCCCCAAGCGATGCCAGCTGGCTGGAACCTTCAAACGAACACATGGTGATAACTCCATTCCTGACTGAAAGTACGAAGTTTACATCACTCCCCCTGAACAGTAGCCTGCCTGAAAGTGAGTATTCGGGTCCGTAAGCGTAATTCCATTCCCATGTCCGGTATTTTGAATCAGCCAGTGAAGATATTGCAGCAATTTCAGAGTCTGTCAGCTCCCTGGTTTCAGAATGTGAATAATATCCTCCCATCCAGCTCATCATCAGCTTTTTGAATTCATGAACAGAATCAATCTGACCCGCCGGATCTCTCCTAAGTGCTGTTATATTTATAACAGATGACGGATTGGAAGCGACCGCCCTTGTTGTGTATTTCTCAGTGTCCTTCCTGATCGAACCTCTCAGCAGATCGAGGTCGGAATTAAAAAGGAGAGTCCCGTGGTGGAGCACACGGTCACGGAAAACATGTTCTGCATTGCCCGAGATCTTGAGGCCGTCGACCCTGAGATCATTTTTGCCCCCGAAACCGGCATTGATCCCTGCAGATTTCAGGAATCCGATCACCGGCTCCGAGTATTTCCTGAAATCGACCTGCCTCCCCTCGGCGCTGTTCAGTATAAAGGAAAAGTTCAGGTTCCCGTGATCGTGGAACACTGTCCCACCGCCTGATATCCTTCGAATGACGGGAATGCGGTGCATGCAGACGAACCTTGTGTCTGTCTCCCGGTGGGCCGACTGGTGCTTCCCTATAACTGCACACGGATCGTTGATTCCCAGGGTAAGGAATTCATCACGGGTGCTCTTCAGCAGGTATTCATCCGCGGCAAGATTGAAAAAAGGATCAGTGCTATTGAGCTCAATGAGATACATATTGCGCGGCATTTCATTGGTCACCTCCAAATCCTGTCATGAGCTTGTTCAGGAACCATCCCCCGGAGTGAAGTACTCACTTTTGCGAAGATAGTTCCTATCCGTGAGCTCATAAAGCCGGAACATCATCCAGCCTGTTGCTGCTCCGAGACATGCCCCTGCAAGGACGTCTCCCGGGAAATGCACTCCCAGATATATCCTGCTGTAGCTTACTGCTGCAGCCCAGATAATGATAAAGACCGTAAACCAGGCTTTTTTTATAAGAAGAAAGGTCAGTACAGCTACTCCAAAGCAGTTTGCGGCATGTGAAGAGACGAAGCTGTAGTTGCCGCCGCATGCTCCCCTGACGAGATGAACGATACCCTGCAACGACGGGTCGTGGCACGGCCGGAGGCGCATTACCGAGTTCTTCATCAAAACGGATAGCTGGTCAGTCAGGGTAACGGCTACTGCAATTACCAGAACAATAACCAGGAATTTTTTCCGGTATGTAAATCCGAGATAGACCAGTATTGCCAGGTAAAGCGGGATCCAAACCTGGATCCTGCTGAGAAAAAACATTACCTGGTCCCAAAATGGCGAGTTTGCCGAATTAAGAAAGATAAAAAGCTGCTTGTCAACATGTTCAATCATAATCCCGGATCAATAATTAAGCACCTTCCAGATCATATCCTTGAGGGTGGCAATTCCCTCGCCTGTTACTGATGAGATAAAAACACGGGAAACATCAGGAAGTTCTCTCCTCATTTCCGACTTTAGCTCATCATCCAGCAGATCGGATTTGGAGATTGCCAGGACTCTTTTTTTATCGAGCAGCTCGGGATTGAACATCTTAAGCTCATTAAGCAGGATCTCGTATTCCTGCAGAATGTCCTTGCTGTCGGCCGGGACCACGAACAGAAGGATAGAGTTCCTTTCAATGTGCCTCAGAAACCTGATCCCGAGTCCCCTGCCCTCATGCGCTCCTTCGATGAGTCCCGGGATATCGGCCATTACGAACGACTTATCGTCGCGATACCTGACTATTCCGAGATTCGGCACAAGGGTGGTGAATGGGTAATCGGCTATCTTCGGCTTAGCCGCTGAAACCACGGAAAGCAGGGTCGATTTGCCTGCATTCGGGAATCCGACAAGGCCCACATCTGCCAGCAACTTCAGCTCCAGGATAAATGTGTCCTCAACGCCTTCTTCACCGGGCTGGGCATATCTCGGGGTCTGGTTTGTCGGGGATTTGAAATGAGTATTTCCAAGGCCGCCACGGCCTCCTGCGGCAAGGACCTTTACTTCCTTGTCACCGGTTATTTCGAAAAGGACCTCGCCGGTGCTTTCCTTTTTAGCGATGGTCCCGAGAGGTACCTCGATCACCTTGTCATCGCCGCTGGCACCCGTGGATTGCTGCTGTCCCCCAGGTTCACCGTTGCCTGCAAAAATATGCCTGTGGTATTTAAGATGAAGCAGGGTCCAGAGCTGGCTGTTGCCCCTCAGGATTATATGCCCGCCCCTGCCGCCGTCACCTCCATCGGGACCTCCCTTAGGGATAAATTTCTCCCGCCGGAGGTGAGCTGAACCTGCCCCCCCGTTGCCGGCACGGCAGTAGATCTTTACATAATCGACGAAATTGGATCCCGGCATTTAAGTTACTCCTCTTCTATTTTTATTACCTGGTGAGAAAAGTCTTCATACCGTCGCAGAGCCGGCCAAAGATCTCATCTATGGATCCGACACCGTTCACAGGCTGGTATATACCCTTCTGGCGGCAGTAATCAATGATCGGCTCGGTCTTGGCCCTGTAAACATCGATCCTGTTCTCGATCACGGCAGGGTCGGCATCATCGGGTCTTCCTGACTGATCAGCCCTGAGGATCAGCCTTTTCACCAGTTCATCATGATCCACGTCAAGTACGAGCATGCTATCGATCTTCATTCCCCTTTCGTTGAGCATCTTCTCGAGCGCAACTGTCTGGGCCACGGTCCTCGGGAATCCGTCGAAAAGGAATCCCGCACGGTTTTTGGTGTTGTCGATCTTGGAAGCGATGAGTTCTATAACAACCTCATCCGGAACAAGTTCGCCCTTTGACATGATTGAACTCATTTTCTTTCCCAGGGCACTCCCGGCTGCAATTTCAGCGCGAAGCATATCGCCTGTGGAAAGATGCATAAGATTATACTTTTCGGCGAGCTTCACCGACTGGGTACCCTTGCCTGATCCCGGAGGGCCAAAAATCAAGAAATTTACCATATTGATTTAATTTGTTTTACGGGGTGTGGATATACTTAAATAATCCCGACACCGGTTTTTACCGCCAGCTATTTCACACCCTCAAATAACCAGCGAGTAAACCGAAGGAAGGTTGCGGCCCAGGCCTTCATAATCGAGCCCGTAGCCAATTACAAAATTATTCGGTATCTCAAAACCTACATAATCAAGAGGAATCAGTTTCCTGTACATATCCGGCTTTACCAGTAGGGCGGCGATCCTTACTTCCGCCACATTCATCGATCTCAGGCTGCTGACGGTATGTTCAAGCGTGACCCCGGAATCGACGATATCCTCAACCACAATGACTGTTTTGCCCTCCAAATCTTCATTCCATCCTATCAGCTGCTTTATGGTTCCCGAAGAAGAGGTCCCGGAATAGGAAGCAAGCTTTACAAAAGTGATCCTTGCCTTGCCCTCAACCCTCCTGAACAGGTCGGAGGCAAACATGAATGATCCGTTAAGGACACCGATAAAGACTATTTCCAGGCCCTTGAAGTCATGGTTTATCCTGCACGCCATCTCATCAACCTTGGCCAGGATGGCACGTTCGGGAATAAATTCCCTGAACCTTTTATCGTGAACCTGAATTTCGTTCATAAGGCAGTTTAGAATATCAGCCGCTGCGAAAATATGAAATTAATAACTTATTTTTGTCCTTATCTGGCTCTTAAATTTAACTTTCGGATGGAACCTCTAGTAAGTATAATAATGGGCAGCACCTCAGACCTGCCGGTAATGGAGAAAACGGCGCAGATACTCAACGATCTGAAGATACCCTTTGAGATGAATGCCCTGTCGGCCCACCGCACGCCGGAAGAAGTTGAGAAATTCTCACGCAACGCTGCAAAGAGAGGCATTAAGGTCATTATTGCCGCTGCCGGCATGGCGGCTCATTTGCCCGGCGTGATCGCGGCTATGACCCCGCTTCCTGTAATAGGAGTGCCCGTAAAAGCCTCCCTTGAGGGCCTCGATTCGATCTTCTCGATACTGCAGATGCCTCCCGGGATACCCGTTGCAACCGTGGGGGTCAATGCCGCTCAGAATGCCGGCATCCTCGCTGCCCAGATCCTGGGCACCGGCGACAGCGCGATCATGGAGTCGGTCGCAAGGTTCAAGGAGGGGCTCAAGAAAAAGATCGTTGAAGCCAACGAGGAGCTGAAGGCAGTAAAGTACCCGTATAAAACCAACTAGTTCTTCCTCAGTGCCTCCTCTTTAGGCAGCCCCTTGCCCCCTGAAGGGGGTTTTTAAAGTCCCCTTCAGGGGATTTAGGGGCTTCATTGGCAGAGGACGACCCAAAGAGGAGACAAAGAAGAAAACCGAAAAATATTCATCCGGCCCTTGACAGGGACCGGAATTTTTTTTATCTTGTTGAGGTAATTTGAAACAGTTGTTCTCGCTGCACAAAATATCTGTTTCTGTCTTACTTTTTGTCTTCGCCTCAAACACCTCCGCACAGGATAGCTATATCCTGCCGGCAGGCGCTGATGAAGCAGGGATGGGCTATTCATGCGTTGCAAAGCCCGGATTCTGGTCCTCCTTTTCAAACCCGGCATCCCTCGCTTCCCAGAAAGAGCCGGCAGCCGGAATATGCTATGAAAACAGGTTCAATATCAGTGAGCTGGGAATCAGGACGGCAGGACTGGTAATACCGGCCGGCACAACCACCCTCGGTGTCGTCTACAGCAATTTCGGCTACAGGTATTTTTCAAGGCACAAGGCCGGACTGGCCAGCGGCCTTAACCTTTCGGAAAAGCTCGCCGCCGGGGTGCAAATCGACTATTTCTATGAACACGTGCCAGGTGAAAACAATGACAGGAGCCGTCTCACCTTCGCGGCAGGAGCATTGTTCAAAGCCTCAGAGGCAGTAAGGCTAGGCTTCAGGATCTTCAACCCCATACCCGGTTCTGTCAGAAAGCATTTTCTGCCGGCTTCGGTAGAGGCAGGCGCAGAGGTGGTGCTGGGAAGACCGCTTTCGGCAACTGCCCAGGCTGAGATTGAGGAGGGGAAGAAGATGCGGATCTCCATGGGGTTTGAATATGCGGTCCGGGCAGGCTTTAAGATAAGAGGAGGGTTCACGAGCGGGAGCTCTTCTTTCTGCTTCGGGCTGGGGTATAGGGTGAAATCTGTGTCGGCGGATCTCGGGTTTATGGTCCACGACAGGCTGGGGGTTACTTCGGTGGCATCGGTTGTCTTCAATCTCAACAGGCAAACAAATAAAAAATAATAACCGCCAAGTCCGCAAAGTAGGCGCAAAGGACTCAAAGCATTTATTAAAGTTAGTTCCCAGATCATGGATGAAAATGTGTTGTCGAAAATAATGATAGGACTAGCGATAGAAATGCATAGTTCCCTGGGGCCTGGTTTGCTTGAAAGCTCTTACAAAGAATGTCTCTACTACCGACTTAAAATTGAAGGTTTAAAGGTCGAAAAAGAAAAACCAATGCCCCTGATCTTTAAAGTGGTAAAAACTGGAATGCGGTTACCGGATCGACTTATTAGTTGAAAATAAGGTAGTTATTGAAATCAAAAGCGTGGAAGCCCTTAATGAGGTCAACTTGGCTCAGACCCTGACATACTTGAGACTGGGAAAATATAAGCTCGGATTATTGATAAATTTTAACGTTGCAAAACTTAAGGACGGTATAAAACGGGTTGTAAATCAACTATGAAGAAACCTACTTTCATAATGATCTTATCATATTCCTTAGCGTCCTTGGCGCAACACTTTGCGCTCTTTGCGGTTAAAAAAAAGTCGTTGCGGTTTCTTTTCAAACTTTCCATTCTTACTGTCTTCAATTGTTATTTTATTAACAGCACTATTGCACAGGATGAAAGGCTCTCCGAATCAGTCCGGTCGATCCTGGAGGAGCTTGCCGGTGATGAATCCGGCGAGGAGGCCGGCAACAGTATTACCGAACGCCTTTACGACCTGTCGGAAAAGCCTGTCGATCTGAACTCCTCCGATGAACAGGAATTGTCCCGCCTCTTCTTTCTGACCGATTTCCAGGTAAAGTCGCTGGCTGATTATGTCCGCAAATCCGGGAAGATCCTGACGGTCTTTGAGATCATGAATATCCCCGGGTTCAACAGGGACCTGGCAGAGATGCTGGCACCTTTCATAACACTCGGCAGCCAGAAGGACCGGACGGTCGATTCCTCGAGGATCAGCAGCAATCTGGTTATGACTTTCTCACAGAAATTCGGGACAGGCGACACCACGGCCCCCGGACCGCCATGGAAGCTGCTTTCCAGGTACAGGCTTGCCGCCGGAAGGATAAATGCCGGCTTCACCACCGAAAAGGATGCTGGGGAATTGCTCCTCACGGGAAAACCGCCAGGACCCGACTTCTATTCCGCAAATATTTCCTGGAGCGGAAAGGGCGTGCTAAGGAAAGTCATTGCAGGCGATATAAGCGGAAGTTTCGGGCTGGGTACATGTGTGAACACAGGCCCCGCAACCGGGCTCTCGCTTACTGCTGCCGGGTATCTTTCAGGCGGGGACGAAATCAGGCTTTGCACGTCCACTGATGAAAACAACTTCTTCAGGGGCGCAGGATTCTCGCTGAAATTCAGGAAAGTATCTGTCACATGTATTCTGTCAGACAACAGGATAGATGCTACGGTTGATACATTGCCCGGGACCGGTACCCGGACCATAAGTACATTTTACAGGGCGGGCCTTCACAACAGCTCCGCCACACTGAAAAAAAAGGATGCCGTAAGGGAATATGCAGCCGCGATCTCGGCGTCATGCGATCTCAATAACATCAGGTTCGGGGTCGTGTGGTCGGGCGTCAGGTTCTCAATTCCCGTGAGAAAGGCTGCCGGTGATCCCGAGTCGGTTTTCGATTTCGAGGGGGACAGGAATTCGGTGATGTCGGTATGGTACAAGGCAGTTACGGGGAAATTGATCCTATTTGGGGAGGCCGCTGCCGATGTCGGCCTCAAAACCGCCGTTGTCCAGGGTGCCTCTTTCCGGCTCTCAGACAGGCTTACCGGCAATCTTCTCTGCAGAAGTTACGCACCGGGATTTACAAGCTTCCACGGCAAAGGCTTGTTTCAGTCGTCATCAGGGGATAATGTAAGGGGTATCTTCGGAAACTTCACCTTTGAAGCTGCACGGTATCTTTTCATAAGCTGCGGGTGCGACCTTCGCTGGTACCCCTGGCTCAGGTACCGCTGCAGCACACCTTCAGAAGCCAAAAGCTGCCAGGCAATGGTGAAGTACCAGCCTGCAGGGCCTTGTTCCGCGGAAATTGCCTATGATTACCGGTGCTCTGTTTATGACGATCCTGAAAAGGAGGGTATAAAGAAACAGTATGAGGCGGTCAGTCATTCATTCAAAGGCGCCTTCAGAATTACCGCCGGCGATAACCTCGCATTTACCACGAGATTGGAGTACAGGAGGGCTGTTGTTCCGGAGAGCCGCGGGACGGCGCTGATCCAGGACATAAGCGTGAAGTTCAGCGATTTGCCGCTAAGATGCTGGTTCCGCTGCGCCCTCTTTACAACCGACGACTGGAATTCGAGGATCTATGCCTATGAAAATGATCTTCCCGGCACATTCAATATACCTGCCCTCTCGGGAAAAGGCAGCCGGATAGCCGTAATGCTCCAGTGGGAACCAATCCGGGCCACAGAGCTGAGGATCAAGTATTCAACGGGTGACCTGGCCGGGCGGGAGGCTCCCGGGCCCAGCGACTTAAGGATCCAGCTCAAGTTAAGGTTCTGACCTGCCGGAATAACATGTACAAAATGGGAATTATCAGGCTTCCGGAATTTTAATATCCCTGATATTGAGCTGCAGGTTCCTGTTCCCCCTGAATTCATTCATCTCTACCGAGTAGCAGATATCGACCAGGTTCCCTCCCTTGATATATTCAAAGAAATCGGCCTGGTTAAAAGCAATGGCGGGTAATACCTTTGCTCCGGACGACTGGTGCACCAGTTCGAGTTTGAGGTGTTCGCCGCTCGATCCAACCATCCTTCCGGCTCCTGAGTCACTGACATTTTTTGAGACAAAGATTGGTGACATGTTTTCAGGACCGAAAGGCTGGAATTTATTAAGGAAGTTTAAGAAATCCTCATTGATCTCCGAGAAGGAAAGCTCAGAGTCGACGAAAACCCTCGGAACAAGCTGATCCTCTGTGATTGTGCTGTTCACGAAGCTTTCGAAGCGCTCCATGAAGAGGCGGATATTCTCCTTCTTCATAGTCAGGCCGGCTGCGAACATATGCCCGCCGAAACTTTCCAGCAGGTCGCTGCAGGCTTCGATCGCCTGGTAAAGGTCATACCCCTGGACCGACCGTGCCGAACCTGTCGCAAATCCGTTTGATTCTGTCAGGATGACCGTCGGGCGGTAATAGGTCTCGATAAGCCTTGAGGCAACAATCCCGATAACTCCCTTTTTCCATTGCGGGTTGAAAAGGACCGTGGTCTTTGCATTAAGGTTTCTCTGATCCTCCGAGATCATCCTCATGGCTTCCGTGGTAATTGAACGGTCGATGTTTCTTCGTTCGTTGTTATAGTTGCTTATCTCCTTGCTTATCCCGGTGGCATATCGTACATCGCTAGAGATCAGGAGCTCAACTGCCCTGCTTCCGGTCTCCATCCTCCCGGCGGCGTTTATCCGCGGGCCAATTTTGAATACAATATCCTCAACAGTAATGGCCCTGCAGATCTCTGCTTCCTTTATTATTTCCTTCAAACCCATCCGCGGGGATTCGTTAAGCTGCTTCAGCCCATAATAAGCCAGCACCCTGTTCTCCCCTGTAAGCGGAACAATATCGGAAGCGATGCTCACAGCGACCAGATCGAGGTACGGGGAGATACTGGAGAACGGTATTCCCTGGACCCTTGAAAAAGCGTGGATAAGCTTGAATCCGACACCGCAACCGGAGAGCTCCTTGTAGGGATAGCTGCAAAACGGCTGTTTCGGGTCAAGTACTGCGGTGGCTTTTGGAATCTCATCGCCGGGGTAATGGTGATCACAAATGATCACATCCAGCCCCCTGGACCTGGCATATTTCACCTTGTCGACAGCTTTTATCCCGCAGTCGAGGGTTATTAAAAGCTTATAGTTGTTCTGATAAGCATAATCGATACCGATGAAAGAAACGCCGTAGCCTTCCTTATACCTGTCGGGAATGTAATATCCGACATTTGAATACTTCTCCCTCAGAAAAGAATAAAGCATCGCTACGGCAGTTGTACCATCGACATCGTAGTCGCCGTATACAAGGATCTTTTCATTCTTCTTTATCGCAGTCGATACCCTTTCAACGGCTATATTCATGTCTTTCATCAGGAAGGGATCATGAAGGTACCCGAGATCAGGTTCAAAAAACGCCTTTGCTTCACCAATTGAAGTGATATTTCGCTGAGCCATCAGGTTGGCCAGGGATTCCGATACTCCCAAAGCCCCGGAAAGATGCTTGATCGTTGCCAGATCACCCTTTTCCTTAATCACCCATTTCTTTTCCATCCTGGTAAGTGAATTTTAGATCAAAAACCTTCCGGAGATTATTCCTGATCAGTAATTTGATTTTCCCAACATCCTGTTTATCACCAAGTTCAAGTTCAAGGGAAGTGACCCCTTTGTCAGTAAAACCGCAGGGATTAATATAGTTAAAATAACTGAGATCAGTATTGACATTGAATGCAAAACCGTGCATTGTAATGTAGCGGCTCGCTTTTACCCCGATTGCGCAGATCTTGCGGGTCCGGCCCGTTTCATGAACATCAAGCCACACGCCGGTCGCCCCACCGAGTCTCTCCCCTTTCAGCCCAAGCGTATCCATGGTCAGGATTATTGATTCCTCGAGCCCGGAAATATATTCCCTGAGCCCGAGGCCCATCTTCCCGAGATCAAATAAAGGATACCCCACTATCTGCCCGGGACCATGATAGGTGATATCTCCTCCCCGGTCGGTGCGGAAGAATTCAGCATCCTTTGCCTTTAGCTGGATAAGATCCAGGAGGAGATTGCTCTCCGATCCACTTTTGCCAAGTGTATAAACGTGAGGATGTTCGACAAATATCAGATGACCCGGTATTCCTTCAGCATTGTTTAATCCATCATCAACATACCCGCTCTTTGCGGCGAGAAGCTTCCTGAAGATCTCCTCCTGGCAGGCCCAGGTCTCCTTGTAGTTCTTCAAGCCTACATCCTGATATACAACGCTATAACTCAAGGTTTACTAAATTTTAGCAGCTATGCAATATAGCTAATTTTCCCGTGGTGCAGCATGTTTTTCTGCATGGAACGAGGAACGCACGAGCGGACTGCTTTCGACAAATTCGAATCCTGCATCCAGGGCTGCTTTCCCATATTCTGTGAACTTTTCCGGACTCACCCATGAAACCGGCTCCATATGCCCGGGTGAAGGCTGTAGGTACTGACCAATTGTTATTATCCTGCATCCGGTATCAAACATATCCCTTATGGAGGCGAGGACTTCTTCATCCGTCTCCCCAAGTCCGAGCATTATGCCTGACTTAGCCCTTATTCCCGACGCGGCCACATACCTGAGCACCTGCAGGCTCGTATCATATTTTGCCTTTGTTCTTATGACCGGAGTAAGGCGCCTTACTGTCTCAAGGTTATGGGAAACGACATCCGGCCCTGCAGAGATAATTCTGTCGAGGCATTCAGGATCGCCGTCAAAATCCGGGATAAGGCTCTCAATGGTTATTCCCGGGTTCGCCTCCCTGACCAGGAGGATCGTTTGTGCCCAGAATCCGGATCCGCCGTCCCCTAGATCGTCGCGGTCGACCGAGGTTATGACGCAATGTTTCAAACCGAGGGATCTGATTGTTTCCGCGAGCCGTCCGGGTTCATCAGGATCAGGCGGCAGGGGCCTGCCAGTGGCGGTTGCGCAGAATTTGCACGCCCTTGTACAGGTATCTCCGAGGATCATGAATGTGGCCGTCCCTGCATTCCAGCACTCTCCTATATTCGGGCAGTTCCCGCTTGTGCAGATCGTATGCAGGCGATAGTCCTGAACAAGCCTTTTCACCCTTGAATAATTTTCACCGCTGGCCCTCTGCATCTTCATCCAGTCAGGAAATCTTCGCCCCATATCTGTTGCCTTTTGTGAGGCAGCAAAGGTACAATATTTTCCCGAGGCCATTTCCAGAACATCACCTAAATTACTCATCATCCCCCGGCGAATGCAAAAGCCCGGCCTCCCGCATGAAACTGCGGATCAGCCTCCGCAGCCAGGAGTTATAAAAAAGGGTTCCACGGAACCATCAAAGAAATAAATACTGAATTTAAAAAATCTTATATTTGTTAACTGACAAATATCTGTTCAATCAAATCAAATTCATATGGCCAGCGAAGAACTTAAAATTAACCGGAATTACCAGACAGTTATCGGCGAGTTCCCCAGGGTTGGGATACGCCCGGTAATTGACGGACGCGAGCGCGGAGTAAGGGAAGCTCTTGAAAAGCAGACAATGAACATGGCTGTTGCAGCTTCAAAGTTCATCAGCAAGCACCTCTATTACCCGAATGGCAAACCGGTGGAATGTGTAATTGCCGATACCTGCATCGGCGGAGTGGCGGAAGCAGCCACTTGTGCTGAAAAATTCAGGAAAGAGGGCGTCGGTGTCAGCCTGACGGTCACGCCATGCTGGTGCTATGGAAGTGAGACGATCGACATGGATCCCATGCTTGCGAAGGCAATCTGGGGTTTTAACGGGACCGAAAGGCCGGGTGCAGTTTATCTTGCAGCGGCTCTTGCAGGACATACCATGAAAGGCCTCCCAACATTCGGCATTTATGGGCATGACGTCCAGGATGCAGGCGATCAGTCAATACCTGATGATGTAGGTGCAAAACTGATCAGGTTTGTCAGGGCCGGTCTTGCCGTCGGCCAAATGAAGGGGAAATCATACCTTTCGATGGGTTCGGTGTCAATGGGGATCGCGGGATCCATTGTGAGGGAGGATTTTTTCCAGGAGTACCTGGGCATGAGGAATGAGTACGTTGATATGAGCGAGTTCATCCGCAGGATGAATGAAGATATATACGACAAGGCAGAATTCAAGAAAGCGCATGCCTGGACTAAAAAGTTCTGCAGGGAAGGGAAAGATCTCAATACCAGGCAGTCGACCAGGGCCAGAAAGGACAAGGAGTGGGAGATCGTGGTCAAGATGACCCTTATCGCACGTGACCTTATGGTCGGAAATCCAAAGCTCAGGAAGCTCGGATTCGGCGAAGAATCGCTTGGACATAACGCAATACTCGCAGGATTCCAGGGCCAGAGACAGTGGACCGACTTCATGCCCAACGGTGACTTCCTGGAGGCCATCCTGTGCTCGTCCTTCGACTGGAATGGTATCCGGCCGCCATACCTTGTAGCAACGGAAAACGACGCCATGAACGGTACGCCGATGCTGCTCGGTTACCTTCTCACAAACACCGCACAGATGTTCTCCGATATCAGGACCTACTGGAGCCCTGTCGCAATAAAAAGGGTTACCGGAGTTAAGCCGGATGGCCTTGCAGAGAACGGGATAATTCATCTTATAAACTCGGGGGCCTCTGCTCTCGATTTCTCGGGCAGGCAGAAAAAAGACGGGACCCCGGCAATAAAGCCCTTCTGGGAAGTTTCCGCCGAAGATGCCGCCGAATGCCTGAAAGCCACTTTGTGGTCACCTGCCAATACCGGATACTTCAGGGGCGGAGGCTTCTCCTCCCAGTTTACTACCAGGGCCGTTATGCCACTGACGATCTCAAGGATAAACCTGGTCAAAGGTCTTGGACCCGTCATGCAGATCGCAGAAGGCTGGACAGTTGACCTTCCGGAAAAGATCAACAAGATCCTCACCGAACGGACCGATCCGGGCTGGCCGACAACATGGTTCGCCCCGAGGCTTACCGGAAAGGGACCCTTCACGGATGTTTACTCTGTTATGGCCAACTGGGGTGCAAACCATTCCTCTTCCAGTTTCGGGCATATAGGCGCCGACCTGATCACCCTCGCCTCAATGCTGAGGATCCCGGTATGCATGCACAATGTCCCTGAAGAGGATATATTCAGGCCGAGTTCATGGAACGCCTTCGGAATGGATAAGGAGGGCGCTGATTACAGGGCCTGCAGTTCATACGGCTCACTCTACAGATAATAGCTTTGCTGTTTTAACTTTTGATCGATTATAACACGGAGGACCCTAAATGGAAAACTCACCTGAACCCCGCAGGATTGAGATCAGTACATCAAGCCTGAATCACCTGAACTCTACCAGGAAATGGACCATGTTCCTGTCAGTCCTGGGATTTATCTTTCTTGGCCTGCTGATAATCTTCGGCCTGGTCACAAGCACCTTCCTGACAACCTTTAAGACCAGGGAGGTCAACCTCGGAGTACCTGAATCATTGTTTATCGTGGTATTCATAGTTGGTGCAGCGATTTACTTCTTTCCTGTCTTTTACCTGTTCAGATTCTCCAGGAACATGCGCGATGCTATCCAGGGCATTAACCAGGAAAAGCTCGATAAGGCCTTCAGGAACCTCAGGATCTATTTTACCTATATCGGGATACTGGTGATCATCGTCCTCTCAATCTACCTTCTCGCACTGATCGCTGCAGGGGCTTCCATTTCATTCCTGAAAGGTTCCTGATCTCTAATCCTGCCGGAGAAATATGGCATATAAGGATATAGTTATTGTTTATGACTGCGGAGCCACCAATGTCAGGGCAATTGCCATTGATATGAAGGGAAAGATACTCGCTTCAGGCTCCCTGCCCAACAACAGCGTTCCGGATCCATTCTTCCCGGAATTCAGGATCTGGGACGTGACTGCGATATGGGCCGGCATGTGCAATCTCTCGAAAAAGGTCACGAGCAGCATTGATCCGGAACGGATTGCGGGAACAACCGTGACAACTTTCGGTGTTGATGGCACCCTCTTCGACAACAACGGCAAGATGCTTTATCCGGTAATTTCGTGGCAGTGCGGGAGGACGAAACCGGTGATGGCGGATATCGGCAGGTACATCCCCCTCCGGGACCTGTACAGTGAAGCCGGGGTGCTCCCGTTCACCTTCAATACGATAAATAAGCTGATCTGGTTCAGGGAAAACCGCCCGGACCTGATCGGCAGCAGTTCCAGGTTCCTGTTCATGCCGTCGATCTTCGCGCTGTTCCTCACCGGCGAAATGGCAAATGATACAACCATGGCGGGGACCTCCATGCTTACCAACCCTGGTGCAAGAGGCTTCTCGGGCACTATCCTTGACAAAATAGGTTTTCCCGCCGAAAAATTTGGCACAATAGTCGAACCGGGCACGATGATTGGCAGAGTCACCCGGAAAGCTTCTGAAGAAACGGGACTTCCTGCAGGGCTTCCTGTCGTGGCAACAGGCCATGATACCCAGTTTGCAGTATTCGGCTCGGGCGCCGGCAGATACCAGCCTGTTCTGAGCTCTGGCACCTGGGAGATCCTGATGGTCAGGGCCTCAGGGTTCTCGACGGGCGAAGAGCAGCTCAGCCTCGGTATAACGACCGAACTCGATCCTATACCCGGGTTATACAACATTGGAAAACAATGGATAGCCTCAGGGATCATAGAATGGATCAGAAGGAGTTTTTTCAGCAATGTGCCCGGGGATGTTTATGAGGATATGATCGTTGGAGCTTCGAAGGTCCCGGAGGGGAGCAACGGTGTCAGGATAATCCCCGATTTCTGCGGGGAGATTGAGGGGGGCACCGGGGGCCAGATCCACGGACTGACTATGGGATCAACCCGTTATGAAATATTCCGGGCTGCCCTGGAATCCCTCGCAATGAACCTCGTATCCGCAAGGTTAGCTCTCGAGAATGCCGGAGGGTTCAGTTCCGAAAGCATAATCTGCGTAGGGGGCGGTTCAAAGAACAGGCTGTGGAACCAACTCAGGGCTGACTATACCGGGTTGCCCGTCATCATAACCGGACAAAAGGAGACTACGGTGCTTGGAGCATCATTGTTCGTGCAGTCAGCCTGTGGAAATTCCCCGTCGCCGGAGGAGGCAAGAAAAGAGGTAGATTACCGGACCGAAGTATTTGAGCCCCGTCTAAGTTGAACTTTTGACCGGGAAATGGGTTAATTCATTGTACTTTGTTGAAACCTGACAAATGGAAACAGCTTTTTTCAACGGGAAATTTCTCCCAAAAGATGAGATAAAAATAAGCCCCGATGACCGGGCATTTCTCTTCGCGGAAGGAATTTACGAAGTGGTAAGATGGTATGAAGGGTTCTTCTATGATATGATCAGCCATATGACAAGGTTAAAGAGGAGCCTGCGTGAAGTCAATATCCTGTGGAACGGCGCGGATTCATTTCCGGATATTGCCAGGCAGCTTATCGGCCTCAACCGCCTCGATCAGTCACAGGCTCTTGTTTATCTCCAGGTGAACAGGGGAGGTGCCAGGCGCACACATTCCTTCCCTGATCCCCCGTTGGAGCCGACAGTATATGCGTTTGCACGGGATTTCGTGCCTGAAAACAGCGGAAGGGATAACGGGGTCCGTGTAATGCTCAGAGAGGACATACGCTGGAGCAGATGCGATATAAAGTCGGTGGCGCTCCTTCCAAATACGATGTGTTACCAGGAAGCCCTTGACAAAGGGTTCTTCGAATGTGCTTTCGTGAGGAACGGGAATATCACCGAATGCACCCATTCAAATATTTTCTTTGTTATACACGGGGTCCTCTACACCTATCCCGAATCAGTCTATGTATTATCGGGAGTTACGAGGAAGAACATCCTGAGGATTGCAGATCAGGCAGGAATGGCGGTTAAGACCGAACCTGTTTCGCTCGAAATGCTTGAAAGGGCCCAGGAAGCTTTCACCACAAACACCTCGGGAGAAGTGACACCAGTGATCGCACTGAATGACAAAGTGATAGGAAATGGCCAGCCGGGTCCGGTAACAAGGATCCTTCGCGAGAGGTTCAATGAGGAACTCTGCTCGCTCCGGCACTCCTGAAGCCTGCGACCGTACACCCCGTCAGCTCTGACGATTTTTTCTATATTTGCATAAAATCATAAATTAATAAAGAGATGCCACTAAGCGATCAGGAGCAAATAAGGAGGAATTCATTGGAAGAACTGAGGAAACTGGGCATTAATCCATATCCTGCAGCTGAGTATAAAACAAATGCATTTGCAGAGGATATCCTCGAAAACTTTGATTCCACAAAAACGGATTTCGCAGGTGTGAGCATGGCAGGGCGCATAATGAGCCGCCGGATCATGGGAAGTGCTTCATTTGCGGAGATCATGGATTCAACCGGGAGGATCCAGATCTACCTGAAACGCGACGACATTTGTCCCGGGGAAGACAAGACTCTTTATAATTCAGTTTTCAAGCACCTTCTGGATATCGGAGATATTATCGGAGTTAAGGGCTTTGTATTCAAAACCCAAACCGGGGAGATCACTGTCCATGTAAAGGAGCTTACGCTTCTTTCAAAATCGCTGAGGCCTTTGCCGGTCGTGAAGGAGAAGGACGGGACCGTTTATGATGCCGTTACAGATCCGGAGCTCCGTTACCGCCAGCGATATGTCGACCTGATCGTCAATCCCCCGGTAAGGGATGTGTTCCGGAAAAGAACGCAGCTGATTCAATCGATGAGAGAGTTGTTCAACTCGAAGGGGTACCTGGAAGTTGAAACCCCGATTCTTCAGCCGATTCCCGGGGGAGCGACTGCCCGGCCCTTCATAACGCATCACAATACCCTTGACATGCCGCTTTACCTGCGCATTGCTAATGAGCTTTATCTGAAAAGGCTTATCGTGGGCGGCTTTGAAGGAGTTTATGAATTTGCGAAGGATTTCCGCAACGAGGGCATGGATCGCACCCATAACCCGGAATTCACGGTGATGGAGATCTATATCGCCTACAAGGATTACAACTGGATGATGAATTTCACAGAGCAGATCATCAGCAAAGCAGCCATCGATCTTCACGGGAAAGCCGAAATACCTTACGGCGATAAGATCATAAATCTTAATCCCCCGTACCGCCGCGTAACCATGCTCGATGCAATAAAGGAATTCACCGGGATCGATATCTCCGCGATGGATGAACCCACTCTCAGAAAGACCTGCGATGGGTTGAATGTTCCTAACACGCCTGAAATGGGAAAAGGAAAACTCATTGATGCAATATTCGGTGAGAAGTGCGAGCACCATTTTGTCCAGCCTACCTTTATAATCGATTACCCGGCGGAGACCTCTCCTCTCACCAAGATGCACCGCAGCAAACCGGGCCTAACGGAAAGGTTCGAGCTTATGATAAACGGGAAGGAGATTGCGAATGCCTATTCCGAGCTAAACGATCCTGTCGACCAGCTAGAACGGTTCCAGGAGCAGCTGAGACTCTCCGAAAAGGGAGACGACGAGGCCATGTTCATCGATCTTGACTTTGTACGCGCTCTGGAATACGGCATGCCCCCCACTTCGGGAATGGGCATCGGAATAGACAGGCTGGCCATGCTTCTCACTAACCAGCCTTCAATCCAGGATGTTCTTCTCTTCCCCCAGATGAAACCGGAAGGGCAGAAGCCTAAAGCTGAAAGCGAAGAGAGCGAATATCTTGACCTGGGAATTCCTGCGGAATGGATCTTGCCTCTGAAAAAACTTGGATTCACTACGATCGCCATGCTCCGGGAGGCAGGCAAAGCCGGGAAACTGGCCAATGATCTTAACGGATTCAACAAGAAGAACAAGCTTGGGCTGGCAGGCCTCAGCACCGAAGTTGTCGGCAGCTGGCTCGAAAAAATCTAAAATAGTCTGCAAACATTAAGGCGGCTCTCCTAAATAATTTTGCATTTGGTGAAATGTTGGCATAACTTTATAACTGAAAACGTTATGCAAGGGTAGAAATGACCCGGAATCCCGACAGGCTCTCCAGATTCTGGAATGAGCTAAAAAGGCGAAAGACCGACAGGGTATTAGTTGTTTACGCCGCAACGGCATTTACCATCCTTCAGCTGGAACCTGTCCTGGAAACGGCGTTTTTTCTGCCGTCATCAACCTCCACGATACTGATCATTGTCTTTGCAGCAGGCTTTCCGGTGGCTGCTCTCCTCTCCTGGTTTTTCGACATCACTCCGGGCGGGATTGAGAAAACAAAGCCCTTAAAGGCATCCGAACGCCGAAGGATCCAGTCGGAACTCAAGAGATGGAGATATATCACACTCGTCAGCATAATCGTGATAGTCCTGCTTGTACTGTTCAACATTATCCGCTCCCGGATCGACATTTATGAAATCAAGAGGAGTGAGAAAACGATTGCGGTCCTTCCTTTCGAAAACCTGAACCCCGATTCAACCATGCCTATCCCCGCCGACCTGGTGACATCACTGATATCCACAGGATTAAGCCAGATCCCTGAATTCACGGTCTGTTCGGGATTCAACGTCCTGGCCAATCTGAACAGGAACAGGCCGGTTCCTGAGATCGCCAGGAAACTCGGCGTATATTTTATTGTCACAGGCAAAATGGCCAGGAACAGGGATATAACTTTAATTTATGTAAACCTCCTGAACAAGAAAGGCAATATCATCTGGGGCAGGGAGTATAAGCTGTACCGCGAGGATGACCTGGAAAAACTGACTGAAATCCCCCTGCTTATCGCCGGTTCGCTGAAGACCTCCCTGTCCACGGCCGTGAAAAGAAAGCTTGACAGGAAGCTGACCGGCGCTCCTGCTGCCTATTTGAACTATATGAAGGCCAACGCGATCCAGGACCTGGCATCGGAAGTGTCAGACTATGTTTCGAAAGGAGACAGCACCTTCAATGATCTGTGCTCTACCAGGAAATTCGAGGAGGCCCTGAATTTTTATGATAAGGCAATTGCCATAGATTCAGGCTTTGCGCTTGCATATGCTAAGCGGGCAATTACCAGGGCAATCGGATACAAAGCCGAGCATTTCACACTGAAGGACCAAATGGCCAGGTGCCGGGAGGATATTGAACATGCATTGTTCATCGACAGAGGCCTGACTGAGGCGAAGGTTGCCTATGGCTTTTATTATTACTACTTTGAAACCGACTATGACAAAGCGCTCGAATACTTCAGGGAGGCGTCAACGGAAGATCCTGAGTACTGGCAGTGCAAATATTATATGGGGCTGGTGCTTCGGGCGAAAGGGGAATGGGCCGGGTCGCAGAACCTGATGAATGAGGTTGTAAGGTCCAACCCGCTTAATGCTGTCTTTATCACAAACATCGGCATCTCCTATCATTTCCTTCACAAGTACGACAGCGCCGTATATTTCCACGACAGGGCCATCAGGTTAATGCCGGGATGGACCGATGCATATCAGAATAAGTTTGAATCACTTATCGCACGCGATGGAAATACACGGGCTGCCGGAGCACTAATTGACACCGCAGCTGCCAGGACAAAGGGCGGTAATTTCAGAAAGAACAGGATCCTGCTTGATCTCTATAACGGGAAATTCAACGATGCTCTTTCGAAGGCTACGGTTTCCGCTCCTTCGGAATTCTCGAGCCCGGGAGAGAAATACATGATTTTCGGGGAGATATACCGGCACCTGAAAACAAATGACCTCGCAAACAATTACTTCAGCCTCGCCCTCGAGTTCTTTGAGAACAAGGTGGCTGAGAACCCCGGACGCCCCCAGTTGCTCAGTTACGTCGGGATCGCTTCTGCCGGGCTCGGGGAAAGGCTGAAGGCGCTGGAAGCGGGGCAGAAAGCAATTGAACTGACCGGCCAGAATATGCTGGAAAGAAAGGAGAGAATACTCGATCTCGCCAGGATATATGTCATACTGGGCGACCATGAGAAATGCACCGACCTGCTTGAGGACCTGATTTATACTCCTTCGGATCTCTCCTGCAGCGTGCTCCGGCTCGACCCTGACTGGAAAGCCCTCCGGAATTATCCTGAGTTTGCCAGACTATTGTCAGAATGCACCAATAAATGATATCCATAACTGGACCAGCAAGCTATGATCCCAGGTTAAATCTTAAAATTCTAGACTATGCAAAATCAATCGACTTCCCTTTCGGTAAGGCAGGAATATCTGATGGATCCCCAGCCTTGGAACCCGAACTGTAACAGGTATCTCAAGCAGCTTTACGGGATAAGCGCACAAGACCCGAAAAAGGCAGAACAGATTGCGACGGCTGATGCTGAATATTTCAATGCCATCAACCAAGCGACCAAAAAATACCTTGAAATCATTGAGGGCATTCTGGGTGAAGAATAAGGCGTCTGATCCCTGCCGGAAAATNACCCGGTCATTGATCCGCCCGGAATGATGTATTTGAGCTCCCTTGATCTGCAGAAATATCTTGGAAATGATGAATGCACCCCGGGTGGCCCTGATCGCGTTCGAACAGTTTGATAACCTCGGAGCGGGCTATCTGGCTTCAGCTTTGACCGCCTACGGGTACCAGGCTGAAATAATCAGGTTTACCGACAGCGGGAAAACGATACTTGACAGGCTGAAGGAGATGAAGCCGCTGATCGCCGGATTTTCTATAATCTTTCAGTACCATATACGGGAGTTCAGGGACCTGATAAGCTATCTCAGGGAAGAAGGGATCGGGTGCCACTTTACGGCCGGGGGATACTATGCAAGCCTGAAATACAGGGAGCTCCTTGAGTTCATCCCCGCACTCGATTCCGTGGTCAGGTTCGAAGGTGAACATACCCTTACCGAACTGGTCCGGTCGCTTTCATCAGGTCTTGATGTCGCGAACATCAACGGACTGGTCTACAGGAACAATTCAAAGATTATCGCAAACCCTCTTCGCCCTCCCGAAATGGACCTGGATAACTTCCCGTTTCCGGTTCGCCAGACCCCGGATCAGTATGCACTCGGCAGGAAGTATGCAACTCTCATTGCCGGCAGGGGTTGTGCCCATAATTGCTCATTCTGCAACAATATTGTGTATAACAGGGAATCCGGGGGGCCGGTGCGTCGCACTAGGTCACCTGCAAAGGTTGCCGGGGAGATCGAATATCTCGTCAGCGAAACCGGCTGCAACATCTTTCTTTTCCAGGATGATGATTTCCCTGTGAAAACGGGTAAAGGGGCTGACTGGGTAGCTTCATTCTGCAATGAACTGAGAAGCAGAAACCTGGCGAGAAAGATTATGTGGAAAATAAATTGCCGTCCCGATGAGATTGATCCCGTGAAATTCAGGTTAATGAAAGATCATGGATTGTTTCTCGTATTCATTGGCATCGATGACGGGACTGACTCCGGCCTCAGGAACCTGAACAAGAAAATGACCGTCAGCCAAACCATTGCAGGCATCACGGTCCTTAAATCGCTGGATATCGGGTTTGATTTCGGATTCATGTTGTTCCAGCCCGGCACGACCTTCAGCGGGCTCGCTGAGAACCTGGATTTTCTCGCAACCATATGCGGTGACGGTTATACTCCCCTTACTTTCCTTAAGCTTATGCCGTATTTTGAAACCAGGGTCGAAAAAACGCTTAGGAAGGAAGGAAGGCTGAAAGGCATGCCCGGCTTACTGGACTATGATTTCAGGGGCAGGGAGCTGAATGACTATTACAACTTCGCCACCGTGTGCTTCAGCGATTGGATTAAAGAGCCGGACGGCCTGGTCAACATTTCCAGGTGGGCCAGGAATTATTCACATGTATTCTCATTTTATTACGGGCCGACCCCTTTATTTTACAAAGCCGCGGGGAAGATCAGGGACACGATCTCCGCAAGCAACTTATTCATGATCAGTAAAATGAAAGAGCTTGCCGGAATTTTCAGCTCAGGCAGGTATGATCCGTCCTGCGAAAGCCTTGTCTCCCATCGTGAAGAGATCCGGGCAAAACACAACATTTTTTGCCGTGAGATCAATGAGTCGATTGAAATGATATGCAGGATGGGGCTGTGTCAAAAGTAACTTCCACATTAAGCGGGCCTTATCGTGTCTTTGTGTTGTACTTTCGATACAGCCACTGACCATCGTTCCCTCATATCCCCGGTAAGGAAATTCATGCCACGGTCTATAATCGGCACTCATTATCTGACACTTTTTAATTTTGTGGTTATATTTGCATCTTGCAGGAATGCACAATGAAAATAATTTTGATAATAATGCTCTATGCCAGCAATTAAGAAAGTATTTCTGTCCCTCATCATTCTTTCTGTCTTCAGGATATCAGACGGCCAGCAGGTGCCGTTCAACCCGATTTCCCACAGGATCTTCAGCCCGTTCATTCTCAATCCTGCAATTGCGGGCAGCAAGGATTTCTTCTCAATGGATATTATTGCCGGTTTTGCAGGAGAATCAAATTCCCAGATCCTCAGCGGCAACACACGGCTGACCAGGAAGCAGCCGGTATACATGGGGGTTCCGCCGACCACCACATTCTCGAACTTTGGGGTGGGAGCCTTTGCATTCCACGAGTACCAGGCTCAGTCCAATACCCGTACTGCTGGGGGCGGAGCAACTTTTGCCTACCATATTCCAGTAGATAACAAGGGACTTTCGTTCATTTCAATAGGAGCAACAGGTAAAGGTATTTACCATTATTTCAAGGGCGATACCCTTAATGAGATCCCGTCCGAAAGCAAACTATTCCCGGAAGCTGATCTCGGCGTATACTTTTACAATCCTTCACTATATGCCGGTATTTCCGCAACGGACCTCATTCCCTTAAAAAAGGACACATCGTCGTTGCATCCCTATAATATCCCGGTTTCGAGGCGCTATAACCTGCTGCTNGGCTACAAGTTCGTCCTCAGCAAGGCGCTTAACCTGGTCCTTGAACCTTCACTGATCGTATTCACCGATGATTCGCTTTCGTTCAGCCCCAGGGAGAATATTGAGCCAATGCTCAAGCTGTATGCAAACAACTTCTGTGTCGGCACCTACTTCAATGACTTCAACAAGGTCTCTTTCTTCTTTCAGTATCGTTACCCTTCATTCTATGTAGGGACTTTTTTCGCACTGCCAAAGGAGACAGCCTATTACAAGAAGTCGATCACTGCCGAGATTGCCGTTGGACTGAACTTATCCCGCAAAAAGGGAGGTTATACCAGGAACGCACTATGGTAAAAAAATATATTTCGCAGATATGAGGAAAGTATTCAGCCTTGCAACTTTATGCTGTGTCCTGGCAATGATCCTTCCGTCGGGAGCACTTGCCCAGAAGAAGGCCGGACAGACTGCATCTCAAAATGGAAAAACGGACATCACCGGCAATCCGGGCGATACCAGCATCCTGCACATCGAACCTTTCAGGCTTGAGATCCTCTCCCCTTCTTCAGGCGTGCAATTCTACAGGTACGGACTTGTGTTCCTTTCAAACTCCAAGAATGAATCCGGGATGTTGAGGAGCCATACCTCATTCGGCAGTGTTGAAGCCTATTATGCACCATTCCAGGACTCATCGCTTGGAAGGCATACCATTTTCTCAAAACAGGCAGCTTTTGATATCCCTTGCGACGGGATGACTTTCACCAGGGACTTTTCGGAGATGTTTTATTCCAGGATAGGCGGCAAAACTACCAGTGAGAAGATCTACAGGGCGGGGTACAAGAGTGCCGGGAGCAGCTCTCGCAGCTGGGTCAGCGATCCGGATCCCCTGGGGTTCTGTACCGGCAATTACTCCTACACCCATCCTGCCCTTTCGGCGAATGGTGATACAATGATATTCGCATGCAACAGGAACGACTCCCGGGGAGGCTTCGATCTCTATTCAACAACGCGGGACGGCGGATCGTGGTCGGTTCCTGTTAATCTTGGCGACCAGGTAAATACTTCAAGGGATGAGCTTTACCCTTTCATCGATTCGGGCAACAATCTCTATTTCTCCTCCAACGGCCATCAGGGATCAGGAGGTTTTGATATTTTTATCTGCCGGTTTAACGGGAAAGGATGGGATGAGCCTGTGANCCTCGGGAATGAAATCAACTCACCAAATGACGAGATCGCATTGACCATTGACCGGACCGACGGAAAGACGGCTTTCTATACCAGGCGGATTGTGCTGGGGAAGGAATCCCAGAAGCTCTTCAGGATCACCCTGGGCAATCATTATACAGCCAATAATTTCCGGACTCTGCCTGAAGCGCTCGAATACCTTGCCGCATCCGGACCTGCCGGAGAAGAGGCGAAAGCCACAGTTACGGCTGCAGCAGAGCCAGGTAACCTTCTTTTGAAGGAGCCGCCCAGGGAACAGCAGCCAGCAGTGACCGAAACCAGCAGACCGCCTGAGGCAGCTCCCCAAAACAAGATAGGACAGCGGGCAAAGGCTGTAAGTGAGGCAGCAGATACCGCAAGGGTAACTACCATGGTAAGGGTACCTGCTGAAAACAAACAGGTCAGCCCGCCAGTGCAGCAGCAAAAAAGTCCGGAAACAAAACCTGCAGCTGTCGAAAAACCTGCATTAAAAACAAATGCACCCGCAGGGACCGTAGTTTTCAGGGTCCAGTTCTCCTCAAGCAGGAGTGCCAGGGGAAGTTTCGAGATCTCCTTTGGCGGGGCGCCGTATAAGACGTTTGAATACCTGTACAACGGAATGTACCGGTCGTGTGTAGGGGAATTCCACTCGCCCCAGCAGGCATCTGCACTTCAGAAGATCGTCCAGAAGGAGGGATTCCCGGATGCCTTTGTTGCCGCATTCAGGGATAACGTCAGGGCAACCGATCCTTCACTGTTCAAATAGCGGCGGGTTCTATCCCGGCATTTCGATGACATAGCCTTTCCTGTCCGACTCGGGTCTGCCGGGCGCGGCATGCCCGAAAAATGCTATCATCCGGCTCAGTATCTTGAAATACAGCGTAATATAAAGCAGGAGCGATACCAGCCATATTACGGCAAGGTTAAACCAGAAAGTACTGATCTCCATGTCCCCCAGCTTTTTATACGGGGCATAGAAATGAGCCCGGCCGTAATTTGAAAGCGGCTTCATGAATCCCGGTTCATAAGTCTGGATTATCCTCGTCGATGTTTCGACAAGTTTCTCAACCTTTAGCCTCTCCAGGACAACCTGCTTCAACTGGTCGTTCTCATACCTGCTACGGAGCTCGATGAGACCCGGACTGCCGATCCGGGCAATGAGCCCCCTGCTGATAAGATCATTTTCCGCTCTAGCTCTCTTCACATTTGCAGTAAACCTCTCTTTCAGGGAATCAAGACAGGACAAGGCGGTTTTATAAGCTGTGGCCTCAAACCCGGATGGATTGAATGACGCCTCAAGGCCGGGAGGGATCTTAAGTCCTGTCATACCTGAAAGCTGTTTCAGGTAATAATCGATTTTCCCGAAGTTGCCGGTGATCTCTTGCCTGTAATCATTGCTGTCCCTGTACCTGTAATTCACCTGGACATCCTTTTTCAGCTGCGGGATCAGGAATGCGGCATACCAGGTATTCTGACTCTCCTCCATGTCGTTCCTGAAGAAGTTCCTTTCATACCTGTTATTCCGGAACTGTTCCACCGCCAGCGCTTCGAATGACCACCTGGCCGTCATCATCTCGCCAATGGGTGGCACATACTCATACGATGACCTGCTCCCCCGGTGAAGCCGGTCATACTTTACCAGCACCCCGCTGAACAGGAGCTGCGGAATAAGAATGAATGGGACCAGGATGTAAATGGTTATGACAGAGTTAAGTGCTGAGGAAATATTGAGCCCGATCATGTTGGCAGCACACGAGGTGGAAAAAAGGACAAGCCAGTATGTAAGGGTCATACCCTTGATACCGAGGACAGAATTTCCCACAAGGATAAAGGAGATCGTCTGGATCGCGGAAATTGCGAAGACCATCAGGACTTTTGAATTGATATAGCTGAACCAGCTCAAGTTAAGGAACGATTCCCTCTTTAGTATCTTCCGGTCCTTCAGGATCTCCTCGGAGCTAAGGATGAGCCCGAGGAAAAGGGAAGTGATCACGCACATGAAAATGAAGGCGGGAAGGTTCTCATTTTCCATGAACCGGTAGGTCTTTCCCTTCAGGTACCTGGTAAAGTAAGCAAGCAGGAATGCCAGCAACGGTGCTCCAAGAAAGCTCAGGAGCAGGTATTCGGTATTGGCAATCTTCGACAGAAGGTCGCGTATGAAGAATATCTGCATCTGTTTCAGCTTCCCGGGGATGCTGTAAAGGTTCGCGGGCAGTTTTTTCTTTTTCACCAGCTCAGGATCAGGCGAACGGCTGAAATTCTTCTGGAACAGGTTCCACCATTCTTCTGGAGTGACCTTTCTGTCCTGGGTCAGCCGCCCATGCTCATCCACAATCTTCGCTTCAACTATCTGGAGTATTTGTTCCGGATTGATGTTCCCGCATTTCGGACACTGGTCCTCCTCGGGATTTGCCTGCCTGCTCAGCTTCTTGAAATAAACCACGGCGGCGTTGGGGTTCCCGTAGTAGATCTGGTATCCGCCCTTGTCAAGGATTATTATCTTGTCAAAGAGCTTGAACAGGTCCGATCCTGGCTGATGGATATTGACCAGGACGAGCTTCCCCTTGTAGGTTTGTTCTTTCAGGAGGTTGATCACGATCTCCGAATCGACCGAGGAGAGGCCTGATGTCGGCTCATCGACGAAAAGTATCATAGGCTCCCTTATCAGCTCAAGGGCGATGTTGATTCTTTTCCTCTGTCCCCCGCTTATCACCTTGTCGAGCGGGTTTCCTACCCTGAGATCCCTTATGTCCCAAAGATCCAGGTCGGCAAGCATTTTCCCCACAATTTTCCGGATCTTCCTGACGGGAAGATTGCTCAGGCACAGCCTGGCACTGTAAAAGAGATTCTCGAAAACGGTCAGGTCTTCGATCAGGAGGTCGTCCTGCGGGATATACCCGATAATCCCCTTCAGCTCATTCTTCTCACGGAGATTGTTGATATCGTATCCGTTGACACAGATGCTTCCCGACTGGGGCCTGATATTCCCGTTCAAAAGGTTCAGAAGGGTCGATTTCCCGGTGCCGCTCACACCAAGTATCCCGATAAGCTGGCCGGATTCCTCATGGAGTTCAAATCCCTGGATCCCGTTCTCGGAATCGGCAAACCTGTAAGTGACATCATGTGCGCTGAGCGATATTTTGGATTCCTGCCTTGCCTCGCTGAACATGCTGAAGACCTCTGTATAGTAAACAGTCTTCAGCCCTTCTCCCTTTATTGTTGAACCGATATCGAACAGGTATGTCTGGTCAGGGAAGATATGCTGCCCGTTCATGAAGAGATTGCGGTCGCCGGTGTACCGGACGATAAATATCTTTGCCCCCGGTATATTCAGGAAAAGAAGGTCCCCGGAAAGGTTAGGAATGCAAACATGCCTGATTTTTTTGTTCCTGACCCCCTGGCAGCTGCCGTATACCAGGAGCCTTTCCTTTTCGGGCACTTTTGACACCGGTTCCATTATGAAGGTCCTGATGTTCCGGTACTCATTCTCGGGAATGTTCAACGCAAGTGCAACAGTGAGAAGAAAGTCGAGCTCATTTGCTGTGATATCCTTGCCAAAGGAAATAAAATCGATAAGCTGGATTATAATGTAGATCTTCTGCCGCTGCCGGAGCTCCCGGTTGATGCCCTCACATATGCCTTTGATCCTCATCATCTTAAGAATAGTGATATTTACCTCCCCGGTACTTTCCCTGATTGCTTCCCTGTTGATGTACAGGTCAAGGTAATTGTCAAAAAATTTCAGGTACTTCTCTATGAGTTCATTGCTGAGGTGGCGGGCAAGGAATGATTTTACGGCATTCCTTTCGCGGGTTGAGATCTCTTCTACATTTCCTATATCACTGATGAGCGCAAAAAGCTGCATCAGCGCCCGCAGGATGGGTTCACTCATTGGGAGTAATTTATGCCAAGATAACCATTATCCCGGATGTTTCAAACAGATATTCAGAGAAATCCGACAGCCCGGTGCAGGCAGCGGCCAAATGGATAGCAGGCAGCCCGGGACTTTGTTGTTAATTAATTAACAGATAAATATCCCCTCTGAGCTACATTTTTTTAATTTTGCGAACCGGATTGCCGGAATTTTGGTCTTCTGGTTTGTTATTCTCATGTATCTGCCGTAAAAGTGACACTCCATGCCCGAAACTGTAATAGAGGTCAGGAACGTAAGTAAATCCTTTAAGAGTGTCCAGGCTGTGAAAGGCATCAGCCTGGATATCCGGAAGGGTCAGTTCGTTGCCCTGCTCGGGCCAAACGGAGCAGGCAAGACAACCCTCGTGGAGATGATTGAAGGGATCCAGAAGCCTGACAGCGGTGAGATTCATATAATGGGGAAAAAATGGAAAGGGAATGAGAACGAGATCCACAGGATCATAGGTATTTCGCTGCAGGAGACCAGGTTCATCGACAAGCTCAGGGTCTCGGAGACACTCCTGCTGTTTGCAGGATTTTTTGACCTGGGGGCGGAAAGGGTTGAAGAGATAATCCGGATCATTGGCCTGGAGGACAAGAAAAGTGCATATGTTGTCAACCTAAGCGGCGGGCAGAGGCAGAGGCTCGCCCTGGGGATCGCCCTGCTCAACCAGCCGGCCATACTCCTTCTCGATGAACCGACCACCGGCCTCGATCCGGTCGCCCGGCGTGAGATCTGGGACATCCTGTTCAAGCTGAAGGAGAAAGGCGAGACTTCCATGATCCTTACCACGCATTACATGGAAGAAGCTGAAAGCCTGTGCGAATATATTGTAATAATGGACGAGGGAGTAATACTCAGGGAAGGAACAATGGACCAGCTGCTCGATGAAGGATCGGACGGGAAAGTGGTTGAATTCACATCCGACGCCGGCTTGCTTCCGGCAGAACCCGATCCGGCCGGCCTTCCCTTCCATATCAGGACAAATGCGACCAGGGACAGGGGTTCCGTCAGGCTGCGTAACTTCGACACCGACCTGCCGGCATTCCTGGATTACCTGAAGTCGCACAACATCAGCCTGAGACATTTGGAGTGCCGCCGTAAAACCCTTGACGATCTTTTTGTTGAACTTACCGGCAGGGCTATTAATGAGTAAGCTGATAAAATACAGGCAGCTCTGGCAGCTGATCCAGGCACTGTTCAGGGAGATCATCAGGGAACCCGGAGTGCTTTTCTGGGGGATCCTCTTCCCGATACTGATGTCTCTTGGCCTGGGGATCGCGTTTACAAAGAAATCGGATGTAGTCCGGAAAGTAGCGGTAATAACCTCTCCTGCCGGCGGAAACACATATGACAGCCCTTCCGCTTTACTCTCATTCCTCGACAATAACTGTGAAAAGAGCACTCCCGGCGGAAAAGATTCATATAAATGGAAACTTTACCTCCGCAATGAGAAGCTGGGGAATTCCGTATTCTATTTTTATGAAATGGGCTGGGACGAAGCGATGATGCAGCTTAAAAGAGGAACAGTAAATGTCCTGATCGCTGAAAAGAACAATGTTCCGGAATACCATTTCGATCCGGGGAATTCCGATGCCCAGCTCACATACATAAAGCTCAATTCCGTGATCGGAAAGGGCAATGTTGTGCCCGCAGAAGGCGCCCAGAACGTGATCCCGCTCACCATCAAAGGCACAAGGTACATCGATTTCCTCGTCCCGGGACTCATCACCATGGGAGTAATGATGTCGAGCATGTGGGGTATCAGCTACGGGTTGATCGAAAAGAGATCCAAGAAGCTGCTGCGCCGGTTCGTGGCTACGCCAATGAAAAAATCCCATTTCCTCTTTGCTCAGGTAAGCGTAAGGATGATCATGAACTTCATAGAATCACTCGTGCTCGTGGTATTCTCGATGATCGTCTTCAGGATGGTCATACAGGGGGATATCTCCGCCCTCATCCTGATGTTCATCGCCGGGAACTTCGCATTTGCCGGGATCGCCGTCTTTGCCTCGTCACATACATCAAATACTGAAGTCGGAAACGGCCTCATCAATGCAGTTGTCTTCCCTATGATGATCCTTTCGGGAATATTTTTCAGCTACCATAATTTCCCGGACTGGAGCATAAATATCATTAAGTTGCTGCCACTTACCATAATGACCGACGGCATAAGGGGCATCTTCAATGAGGGAGCCGGATTCAGGGAAGTAACCGTTCCCATCGTTATCCTCTTTGGCACTGGAGCGCTCTTTTTTGCTGCCGGCCTGAAAATATTCAAGTGGCACTGAAAAATTAATCCCGCAGATGCATCATTCGGGGGATATCCCTGTCTTTAGTCTGTAAAAAGGCTGAAAACTAATTTCGAATTATATGAAAAACCCGAAGATCCTATTAATCGCCGCCGCCTGTGTGGCCATCACGGCATGCGTCAACGGACAGATCCGGCATTCGGTGTACGGCAACCATAATGTTGTGAAGCAGGACCGCCCGGCCGGCAGTTTTGATGAAGTCAGGGTAAGCACCGGAATAGATGTTTACCTGAAGCAGGGAGATAAGGAATCGATAACGGTCGAATGTGACGAGAACCTGCAGGAACATATCCAGACCGAGATAAGCGGCAATGTCCTCAAGGTCTATTCAGATGCAAACATCCGCGATGCAAAGACCGAGAATGTTTATATTACAATTAAGGAGATCAGATCGCTCAAGACCTCGAGCGCCGGCGATATTATCGGCGAAAGCCCGCTGCATGCCGGAGATCTCGAACTGTCGGCGAGCAGTGCCGGGGATATCAAGCTGGAGATCAATGCAAAAAACATCAGTCTCGATATCAGCAGCTCAGGCAACATTACGCTCAGCGGGGCAGCCGAAAACCTCGAAGCCGTTCTGAGCAGCGCCGGCGACCTCAATGCCTATGAACTGAACGTCAAAGAGGCTGATATCTCTGCCTCGAGCGCAGGTGATGCCGAGGTGAACGTTGCCGAAAAGCTGACGGCAAGGGCTTCCAGCGCAGGTGACATTTATTACAGGGGTGATCCCAGATATATCGATGCACACTCCTCGAGCGCCGGAGGGATCCACAAGAGGTAATTGCCTTTCTATATATTTTCCTCCTAATCAGGGCCGGCGGATTAATACTGCCGGCTTTTTTATATTTTTGCCTTGAAAATTGTTTGTTAAATAAACTCAGGACAAAATGAAAGAAACTATCAGCCTTAATCTGAAGAATCTTGCCGGTTTCATTCCGTTTGAAGAGATTGCAGCCCTCGCACAGCAGTCGGCGATGCATCTCGACAGCCTCAACAACGGAACCGGAGCCGGGAGCGATATGCTCGGCTGGATGTCGCTGCCCAACGACGTTATGCCCCAGTTCTCAAATATTGAGAAGGCTGCTGGCCACCTCAGGTCAATCTCCGACACCACGGTGATCGTGGGGATCGGGGGATCCTACCTGGGCGCAAAAGCTGTCATTGAAGCACTCTCACATACCTTTTCCTCAATTCTTAAGAAAGTACATCACGAGGTCCTTTTCGCAGGCCACAATATTGATGAGGATTACATGGCGGACCTCCTGGATGTCCTCGACGAAAGGGACTATTCCATCGTGGTTATCTCAAAGTCAGGCGTGACCACCGAACCTGCCATTGCATTCCGTATACTGAAGAGCCATCTCGAGAAAAAGGTGGGAAAGGAGAAGGCAGCTGAAAGGATAATTGCAATCACATCATTCAACAAGGGAAACCTGAGGCAGGTGGCCAGGAATAATGGTTACGGAATGTTCGAGATCCCTGACAATATCGGCGGGAGATTCTCGGTCCTTACCCCGGTGGGCCTTCTGCCCATAGCCCTCGCAGGCCTGAATATCAGGGAGCTTGTAGAAGGAGCCAGGGCCATGGAGGCTATCACCCGGCACGGCAAAAATGCTTCTGATAACCCTGCCCTTCTGTATGCTGCGGCCAGGAACCTGACCCTGCGTTCGGGCAGATCCACCGAGATCCTTGTAGGATTCAACCCGCGCCTCCATTATTTTTTCGAGTGGTGGAAGCAGCTTTTTGGTGAAAGTGAAGGGAAGGAGGGAAAGGGTATCTTCCCGGCATCAGTCGACTTCACAACCGACCTGCATTCCCTTGGGCAGTATATACAGGACGGGCAGAGGATCCTCTTCGAGACCTTTGTTTCGGTAGTCAGGCCGCAAAANAAGGTCAATATCCCGGCAGNGTCAGATAATTCAGATGAGCTGAACTACCTGGCAGGCGAGCATTTGTCTGAGGTCAACCACAGGGCAGAGCTGGGCACCACGCTTGCCCACTGCGACGGGAATGTACCTGTAATGACCATCTCGATCCCGGAGCTTAATGAATACTATCTCGGGCAACTGATATACTTCTTCGAGATTGCATGCGCCGTGAGCGGATACACGCTTGGGGTAGATCCTTTCCATCAGCCAGGGGTGGAAGCGTACAAGAACAATATGTTCGCCCTGCTCAACAAGCCTGGCTTTGAGGCAGCCGGTGAGAAACTGAGGGAACGGCTTAAATGATGAATGAATAATTTAGTTTACAAGTAACCAGGGAATACCATGAGCCTTAAGCTGCGCAACGACTTCAAGTGGGCACTGCTGGTGCCGACAAGCATGGGTGTCAGGATAACTCCGGTAAATTATCAGCCTGCCCACTGCCTCGACATGTTCTCAATGCAGGTCACGAGCGCCGAAACTAACGTTGCCAGCCTTTGTTCCTACCTTGGCCTTCCGGTGAAAGTCCTCACGGCTTTTGTCAGGGAGAGCCCGGTCGCGAGGCTTATAAAGGACAATCTTGCAAGCCGGCATATGGACTGGGAAGCGATGGAAGTTGACCAGGGTGGGCCATGGGGCTACCGGCATCAGTTCAATATTGCCGACAGCGGCTTTGGACCAAGGGGCCCAAGGGTTCATAACGACCGTGCAGGGGAAGTAGGCCGGATCCTGGATGCATCGCATTTCGACCTCGATCGCATATTTGTGGCTGAAGGAGTGAGGATACTCCATATTTCAGGGCTGATTGCCGCCCTGTCGCAAGAGAGTGCTTCATTCTGCCTTGCGCTGGCAAGGAAAGCCAAAGCCAGCGGTTCCCTTGTATCCTTCGATCTGAACCACAGGGATTCATTCTGGAAAGGCCGCGAAAAGGAGCTTTCAGGGGTATTCCGGGAGATCTCCTCAGTTGCCGACATCCTCTCAGGCAATGAAGAGGACTTCCAGCTATCCCTCGGTATAGAGGGGCCGGAAGAGGGCGGGTCGGATCTCGCCTCGAAAACCGGAAGCTTCAGGGAAATGATTAGCCGGGTGAAAATGCAATACCCGGGAGTTTCAGTGTTTGCCACAACGCTCCGCCAGGTGATCAATGCTAATGAGCATCTCTGGGGTGCAATAATGAATTACGGCGATGCCTGGCATGTTATTGAGCCGCGCCGGATAAACGTCCTCGACAGGATCGGGGGCGGTGACGCCTTTGTAGGCGGACTTCTTTACGGGATCCTCAGGGAATGGGAACCGGATAAATGGATCCAGTTCGGCTGGGCCGCAGGTGCCCTGGCAGTCACAATGGCAACGGATTACTGCCAGCCGGCCGACGAGGAGCAGGTATGGGGCATCTGGAACGGGAACGCCAGGGTAAAGAGATAAGAAGGTTGTTTCAAAGAGAACACGAAGTCAACATGCCTTCTCTGTGCCTTCTCCGTGCTCTCTGTGTAAGCTCCTTATTTCCCCAGGCCGAATTTCTCAACAAACCCGTCGATCACCTGTGTAAGGTTGGGATCGCCGATTTCCTGGAGATCATAGAATACCCTGGTACTTGGCTTCCTGATATTGATGATCCTGCTTAGGTCGATAGGGGTGGCAATTATCACGCTGTCGCAATCGGTGTTGTTGATTGTTGCCTCAAGGTCCTTAAGCTGCTGATCGCCATACCCCATTGCAGGAAGCAAAGTCCCTATCCCCGGGTAAAGCCTGAAGGTCTCGGAAAGCTTCCCTACCGTGAACGGCCTGGGATCAACGAGCTCAGCAGCACCGAACTTCCTTGCTGCAACTACACCTGCTCCGATCTTCATTTCCCCGTGGGTAAGCGTCGGGCCGTCCTCTATCACAAGCACCCTCTTGCCGTTGATGACCGACCTGTCATCAACCTTTATCGGTGAAGCGCCGTCGATAACCATCGCCTTCGGATTGACCTTTTCTATGCTGTCCCGGACAATCTGGATACCTTCCGGGGAGGCGCTGTCCATCTTATTTATCACCACCACATCGGCGATGCGAAGGGTCACTTCTCCCGGGTAGTACTTCAGCTCGTGGCCGGCCCTGTGCGGATCAGTCACGGTTACCATCAGGTCGGGCCTGTAAAAAGGGAAGTCGTTGTTGCCGCCGTCCCATATAATGACATCACAGCCATCGGGGTCCTTCTCGGCTTCACGGAGGATAGCCTCATAGTCGACGCCGGCATAAATTACATTCCCCCGCACAACATGCGGCTCATATTCTTCCATCTCCTCGACGGTGCATTTGTGCTTATTAAGGTCTCCTATGGTTGCAAACCTCTGGACTTTCTGGGCATTTAGATCCCCGTACGGCATCGGGTGGCGGACAGCTACAACCCTGAGGCCTTTCTTCATCAGCAATTCAATGATCCGCCTGGAGGTCTGGCTCTTTCCGCAGCCAGTCCTTATGGCGCCGACTGCAATCAAGGGCTTTTTGCTTTTTATCATGGTGGCATCGGGCCCCAGGAGCACAAACCCGGCCCCGGCTGCATTGACAATCGCACTGACCGACATTACTTTCTGGTAAGTAACATCACTGTACGAGAACACGCACTCATCGACCTCTAGCTTTCGGATCAGCCCCGGGAGGTCACTTTCAGGATAAATAGGGATGCCGCCCGGATAGAGCTTGCCGGCAAGCTCCCTGGGGTAAAGGCGGCCGTCGATGTCAGGGATCTGTGCGGCTGTGAATGCAACTACATTGTAATCCGGGTTATCCCTGTAGACAGTGTTGAAATTATGGAAATCACGTCCTGCAGCTCCGATGATGATAACATTTTTCCTGGCCATAAATCCTCCTTGATATTATGATAATTTATTTATTGGTAATGACGTTAATATATGTTAAGCGTACCGACAAATTTATAATTTGCAGCTTGAATAACCGAACATTTCAGGCTATTTTTTAAGGGAGCCGGTTGCGAGCATACTTTACTGAACCAGAATATTTTAAGGCCACATTCCACTATCAGGAAAAACATGTTAAAGAAAATGTTTTTGATATAACCCAGAATATCTAATTTCTTTGTACTATTATGCTGTGAAATGAATGTTTTAGCCCATATATACCTGTCCGGTGACTCAGAAAAAATTATCATCGGAAATTATATAGGCGACTATGTAAAGGGCAAGGACTATCTCAAATATCCCGATCTGATAAGAAAAGGGATCATTCTTCACAGGAGCATCGACGCATTTACCGACAGCCATCCCGTGGTTCACAGAAGCAAAATTTTCTTTACCCGGAAGTACCATAAATACTCGGGCGTTATAACGGACATAATCTATGACCATTTCCTTACACGTGAATGGAACTTCTTCTCGAGAAGGCCTCTCGAAAGCGTTACCTATAATTTTTACAGGGCAATGGTGAACAACTACGACATACTGCCTGAGAATGTCCGGCAGATGATGCCTTTCTTCATCATAAACAACTGGATCGAATCGTACCAGACCAGGAGCGGCATCCGTCATGTTCTGAACACCCTCAGCAAGCGGTCATCGCTTCCTAACGAAACAAGGTTCGCCATGAAAGCCCTGAAGAAGAACTATTATACCCTCCAGGATGACTTCATGGAATTCTTCCCGCAGATGATCGATTATGTGGAAAGCGAATTCGGAATAGAGATCTCACACAGGATCACAATGCCCTTCTGATCATACGAGGTATTCTGTACGGCTGGCATCGAGCCTCAGGAATATAAACAACAGGATCGTAAATCCCCAGAGTGCGCTTCCGCCGTAGCTGAAAAAGGGCAGCGGGATTCCTATCACCGGCAGCAAACCGGAAGCCATACCGATGTTTACAAAGAAATGGATAAAGAGTATTGAAATCACGCAGTATCCATAAATACGTGAAAAATCTGAACGCTGCCGCTCGGCAAGCATAATGAGCCTCAAAAGCAATACTACATACAGGGCAATCACGAATAATGATCCCAGGAAGCCCCACTCCTCCCCGACAGTGCAGAAAATAAAATCGGTGCTCTGAGCCGGGACAAATTTGAACTTGGTCTGGGTACCCTGGAGATAACCCTTGCCTGCAAACCCGCCTGAACCGATCGAAATTATCGACTGGTTGACATTGTATCCTGTGCCATGCAGATCTGATTTCATCCCGAGCAGGATCTCGATCCTCTCCTTCTGGTGGGGTTTAAGGATGTGATTGAAGGTGAAATCGACGCTGTTCACAAAAACAAGGCTTCCGATCAGGAATAGATAGATCACCAGCAGCTGGAGTGCTTTTCTCGAATAGAAATATATGGAATAGGCGGCACCAGAAAGGAGTGCTGAAACAAACAATATCCTTTCATCACTCATGGATTTGAATATCAGCTTATTAACCAACGTCATCGCAAGGATGGCCACTATCAGGATCAAAATCCCGGCAAGAACCGGCTTCCATTTTCTCACAACAAACCAGGCAGCCGCAAACGCAAGGATTATCAGTCCGCCATTAAGATACAGGTTATTGAAGATAAGGGTGAAGAAGAAGAGTACCACCATCAGGACTCCCGAGATGAAAACAAACGGGCTCATGCCCTCCCTCAAGAGTACAAGGAAGAGGGCAAAGAAAACGACAGCCGACCCCATATCAGGTTGCATGATAATGAGGAGGGCTGGGAGCATGAAAATTGCAGTAGCCGTCAGGAACACGGAAAGCTTCCTCAGGTCATGCCGTCTTGCATTAAGGTATGATGCAAGCGCGAGGGAAGTGCCGAACTTGGCAAACTCGGTCGGCTGAAGGTTGAGTGAGCCGATCTGGAACCAGGACCTTGCCCCGTTTATGTCCTTTCCGAGGAAAAGGACCAGCACAAGCAGCAAAAGAAGTCCGCCATAAATAAAGTATGCAAAGAAAAAATAGAACCGCGAGTCGGTGACGACTGCGAATACAGCTATTACCAGCGTGGCGATTATCCATACGAACTGCTTTCCGTACCTCTGCGACATATCTAGTATCCGGGTGTGCTCCTCGTTATAAACAGCAGCATAAATATTGAGCCAGCCCATCACGATCATCAGAAGGAAGATTACTACGGATAACTTGTCAATCCTGGCCCATATGCTTGCATTCCTCGTCACTGCCCGATAAGATTTAGGTTGAGGATACGATCTTCCATATCTTTGTTTGTGATCTGGCCTTTCAGGTATTTTTCGATCATGAGGCTGGCTACAGGGGCGGCATAGGTCGCGCCAAAGCCTGCATTTTCAACATAAACGGCAATGGCGATCCGGGGGTGGTCCTTCGGGGCGAAAGCCACAAACACTGAGTGATCCTTGCCATGAGGATTCTGGGCCGTCCCGGTCTTCCCGCACACCGTAATGTCTTTCAGTGCGGCCACCCTTGCGGTGCCTGTCCCGTTCACTGCTTCCTCCATCCCGGCGATGATCGATTCGAAGTTCGTGGAATCTATCCCGATAATGTTCTTCTTAAGGTACTTTTCATTGATCGGTCTGGAATTCCCGATCGATTTTACGATATGAGGCACGCGGTAATACCCCCGGTTGGCAATTGCAGCCAACATATTGGCCATCTGGAGCGGAGTGGTTCCCAATTCCCCCTGTCCTATCGCCATCGAAATTACCGTAAGGGCCTTCCACCTGTTCTTTCCGTAGTACTTGTCGAAATAGGCGGTGGAGGGTACTAGCCCGGGAAGTTCATTGGTAAGCTCGATCCCGAGCTTCTTCCCGAACCCGAACTGATCGAGGTATCTTTTCCAGCTCATATAAGCATCGCCGATCGAGGGATAGACCGGGTTCTCAAGGATCCTTCTGAAGGTCTGGCAGAAATAGGAATTACATGAATTGGCAATCCCCCCCTTCAGGTCCAGCGGTGAACTGTGGGCATGGCAGGAAACAAACAGGTACCCGCGGTTGCAGCCGAACATGGTAAACGGGGTGATAACCTTTTCCTGGAGCCCGATCAGGCCGTTTATGGGCTTGAATGTGGACCCGGGAGGATAGGATGCCTGTAGCGCCCGGTTGAACAGCGGCCTGAAAACTGTGTCCGAATTGAGCTTTGAAAAATTCTCCGATCTTACCCTTCCCACAAGGAGCCCCGGGTCATAATTGGGCGATGACACCAGTGCAAGCACCTCTCCGGTCTGAGGTTCCAGCGCAACTATGCTACCGGTCTTGTTCCTCATAAGGAGCTCACCATATTCCTGAAGATCCTCATCGAGAGTGGAAATGATATCCTGTCCCTGGACGGCAACCGTGTCGAGCCGACCATCGGCATACGATCCCTTCACCCTGCTATAAACATCCATCAGAAAGATCTTCACCCCTCTTTTGCCCCTCAGCTCTTTCTCGTATGCCTCCTCTATGCCAAGCTTCCCGATATAGTCTCCCGATTTGTAATACGGGTCTTTCCTGATCAGGGATTCGTCAACCTCGCTCACATAGCCGAGGAGATGGGCACCGATAGGCCTGGAATATTTCCTCAGCGTTCTTGGCTGCACATAGAATCCGGGATATTTGAACAGTGTCTCCTGCAGCCTGGCGTAATCCTCGGCAGCGATCATCTTCAGGAATACCGAAGAAGCGCGCCTGGAATAAGTCTTTGCAGCCCTGAGCCTTTCCCTGAAGGAAGGGAGTGTGATCCCGAGTAGCCTGCAGAACTCCGCGGTGTCCATCCTGGTCACCTGTGCAGGCACTACCATGAGGTCGTATGCTGCCTGGTTGTAAACGAGAAGCTTCCCGTTACGGTCATATATGAGTCCCCTGGCGGGATACTGGGTAACGTACCTGAGTACGTTATTATCGGCCGAGAGCCTGTAAGTCTTCTCAACGACCTGGATAATAAAGAGCCTAACAAGCAGGGCTGCTGCAGCAATTATTATGATGCTGCCGATCAGATATTTCCTGTTGATGTATTGATCTTTCATGCCCGCGATCCGGCCCTTCTCCGTCCCTTACGATAATAACCGATAAGCATAATAAAGGTTATCGATACAGCTGAACTCAATATCACCCTGAGCATGGTCCTGAAGAAATCGGTCAGCCGGAACACCTCGAGGTAAAAAAGCGCCAGGTGATGGATCACCACAATAATTGAAGCGTAGATAAAGAACCACCTCACACCGTATATGCCCATTGAAAGGTCCGAATCCTGCTCGTACCCGTCACGGGGGGAGATCAGGGTCAACACATAGGGACGGACGAACCCAGCCAGCAGGGTGGCTGCCGAATGCATCCCGAGCGAACCTGAAAAGAGGTCAATGATGAAACCCGTAAGGAAGGAGATTATAAGGATCAGCCACTGCGGCAATGTTGCAGGCAAAATGAGGATCGCCATTATATAGACGTAGGGATTTATATAACCGCTCACCTGGATATTGTTGAAAAGCAGCAGCTGCAACAGAATGAGTGCAATGAAAATAAGGCTGTATCTTATGATTGAATTTATCATCGGAATTGCTTTTCAATTTCACTCCTCTCCTGTTTTTTCAGGTTCCCGATAATATCCACATAATGGATCTTCTTAAAATCGGTTGCAAGTTCGACGGTTATCCTGTAGAAATCACTCCCGCTCTTCCTCAGGGCCGAAACAGTTCCGATCATCAGGCCTTCCGGGAAAATGGCGGAAAAGCCCGTGGTCTCTATTGTATCGCCGATGCTGATGCTGACGTTCTGGGGTATTTCGTTAAGAACGGCAAACCTGTGATTCCGGCCGCTCCAGCTGAGAGACCCGAAATATCCGTTCGACCTTATCCGCGCACTCACCCTGAAGTCTATGTTAAGCACAGAAATGGCGACCGAGTAGTTATCTGAACACCCGACAATCACTCCCGCTATGCTGTTCCCGGAAGTAACCCCCATGTCTACCCCTACACCCTGCAGCCTCCCTTTGTCAAGGGTAAAGTAATTCTTTTGCTTGTTCACCGAGTTATTGACGACCTCCGCCGGGGTGTACCTGTACTGCTGCCTGAATACCGTATCGTTCACCTGTGAGAACCCCTGCGGCTTTTTTGCTTCGAATTTACGTAACGATTCCCTGAGCCTGGCATTCTCGGACGCAAGACCATAGTTTAGCTCCCGCAGATGAAGGTAGGCGCGCCCGTTGTTTATTTTTTCCTGCATGCCCCTGCTTATGCCCATCACTGATTTTACCACCCGCGTATTGTGATATTCGTTCCTGGTAACCAGCAATGATATGGCAATGCTCTCGAGAATAAGGAAGAGAATCAGGTTATTGTATTTCAGCAGAAAGTTAAGCAGGTTTCTCATTCACCGATCAGGTTATCTCATCAGGAAAGGAAATTTGTCAACATTCTTAAGTGCAACACCGGTACCTCTTGCCACAGCATGAAGAGGATCTTCCACAACATTGAAGTTAATGTTAATCTTATCCGACAAGCGTTTGTCAAGGCCTCTCAGTAAAGCCCCGCCCCCTGCGAGGTAAATTCCTTTGTTGACGATGTCGGCATAAAGTTCCGGAGGTGTCTGCTCGAGAACGTTCAACAGCGCAGCTTCAACTTTAGAAAGTGACTTATCGAGACAATATGCAATTTCCTGGTAGGAGATCGGTATCTCTATCGGGAGAGAAGTCATGATATTCGGGCCCCTGACGACATAATCGGGTGGAGGATTATCGATATCGGGAAGGGCTGCCCCGACGCCGATCTTTATATCCTCGGCGGTTCTTTCGCCGATCTTAATGTTGTGCTGGTGCCGCATATACGACTGGATATCAGCGGTAAATCCATCGCCTGCGATCCTTATTGACTTGTTGCAGACAATGCCCCCGAGAGCGATAACTGCGATCTCGGTGGTACCACCCCCGATATCGATCACCATGCAGCCTTCCGGGGCTTCCACATCGAGTCCGATCCCGATAGCTGCAGCCATAGGCTCAAAGATCATATAAACATCCCTGCCGCCGGCATGCTCTGACGAGTCACGCACAGCGCGCAGCTCCACCTCAGTGCTGCCTGAGGGTATGCTCACAACCATTTTCAGGGATGGCGCAAAGAACTTGGGGCCTGTATTTATCATTTTGATCATCCCCCTGATCATCAGTTCCGCCGCGTTGAAATCAGCGATCACCCCGTCGCGCAAAGGCCTCACAGTCTTTATATTCTCATGGGTCTTGCCGTGCATCTGCCTTGCCTCTTCCCCGATAGCGATCAGTTTCCCGGAGTTCTTGTCAATTGCCACGATCGACGGCTCGTCGACCACAATCTTGTCGTTATGGATAATTATGGTGTTCGCTGTGCCAAGATCAATTGCAATTTCCTGCGTCAAAAATGAAAATAGTCCCATAAAATGAGATGGTTAAGTATTGATTAGTGTTTAAAATGCCTCACTCCGGTAAATACCATTGCCATACCGTTGGCCGAGCAATAATCGATCGAATCCTGGTCCCTGACCGATCCCCCCGGTTCCACCACAGCCCTGATACCGGCATCGTGAGCAATCTGCACGCAGTCGGGGAACGGGAAGAATGCATCGGAAGCCATTACGGCACCCTTCAGGTCAAATCCGAAGGCACGGGCTTTTTCAATCGCCTGCCTCAAAGCATCAACTCGCGATGTCTGCCCGATCCCGCTCGCACAGAGCTGCCTGCCCTTTGCCAGCACGATTGCATTCGATTTGCTGTGTTTTACAATTTTGTTTGCAAAAACGAGGTCTGTCAATTCATTTTCTCCCGGAACCCTGGGAGTGACAGGTTTCATATCCCCCGCCATCTCAGTGCTGGTGTCCCTGTCCTGCCAGAGGACTCCATTCAGCACCGACCGGAAATATGACGGATCTGTGACCTTCTCCTTTCTCCGCAGTATAATCCTGTTCTTCTTTCCCATAAGGATCTCCAGCGCACGGTCACTGAAACCGGGTGCAATTATTATCTCGAAAAAGATCTTGTCTATTTCAGCGGCTTCCTTTTCACCAATTGTAACATTTGTTACAATTACCCCGCCATATGCCGACACAGGGTCGCACGCCAGCGAATCCTTCCACGCCTCACCGGGGTCCGGGCGTGAAGCAACCCCGCATGCATTGTTATGCTTGATCACCACAAACGTGGTTTCCTCGAATTCATCAATCAGGCCGAGGGCAGCATCTATGTCAAGAAGGTTATTGTATGAAATCTCCTTGCCGTGAACCTGTTCGAACACTTTCCCGAGGTCCCCGTAGAATTTTCCTTTCTGATGGGGATTTTCCCCGTAGCGAAGTTTATATGAGGTGTTTATGCTTTCCCTGAAAGCATCTATCCCTTCTTTCCTGTTGAAATACCTGAAGATCGCCGTGTCGTAGTTCGAGGATGTCTTGAATGCTTCTGCAGCGTACGTTCTCCTCTCCTCAAGTGAGGTAACTCCGCTCCTGGCACGGAGAAGATCCAGCAATCCTGCATACTGGCTGCTCTGCGAGACTATAAGCACATCCCTGTAGTTCTTTGCGGCAGCCCTTATCAGGGAGATGCCTCCAATATCGATCTTCTCGATGATCTCTTCCTCGTCATCGATCCTGGCAACTGTCTCCTCAAACGGGTATAGATCGACTATCACAAGGTCGATCTGCGGGATCTGGTATTTAAGCAGCTGCTCCATATCCTCCGGGTTCTCCCTCCGTGCAAGAATGCCGCCGAAAACCGAAGGATGAAGTGTTTTCACCCTGCCCCCGAGGATCGCCGGATAAGTTGTTAGGCTCTCGACAGGCTCTGCAGGGATGCCCATATCCCGGATAAAGCTAAAAGTTCCGCCTGTTGAGTAGATTTTAATTTTCAGCTCCCCAAGGACCCTTACTATTTCGTCAAGACCCTCCTTATAAAAAACTGAGATTAATGCACTTTTGATCCTTTTATCACTCATAATCTGATTTTTATGACTGGAATTTCCCAACAGTTTCAGGCGCTTAAAAATAGAAATTTTTTTATTATCCTCAATGCAAAATGATTGTGAATAATATTTCCCTAAAAATCTAATGTGATCCAGTCACTCCTATTTTTGCTATCTTTGACCCCTGAGTAATTAAAAAAGTAAAAGTAGAAATGTTTATAAGACTTCTTAAGGAAAGTGTCGTATTCGCATATAACTCTGTTACAGTAAACAAGTTAAGAACATTCCTTTCACTGTTTGGCATAACCATTGGAATATTTTGCATAATCTCGGTGTTCACAGTCCTGGACTGGATGTCGAAATCGATCCACGACAGCATCAACTCGATTGGGAACAACGTCGTTTATGTTCAGAAATTCCCGTGGTCCTTTGATAACAATCTGGCATGGTGGGACATAATCAAATGGCCCACGATCTCCCTCGAGGATTACCAGGCCCTGCAGCTCCGGTCGACCAAGGCACAGTACGTGAGCTATGGAGTCTTCCAGGGCGGGAAAATAAAATACAAGAACAATGTTGCCAACGATGCCATCGTCGGCGCAGTAACCGACGACCTCGACAAGGTTTCAAATTTCGAGATCGAAAAAGGACGATATTTTTCCCCGTTTGAATTTTCCAGCGGCAGCAATGTGGCGGTGCTCGGGGCGGAAGTGGCGAAAAGCCTCTTCGACCAGGCCGATCCGATCGGCAAGGATATTAAAATTGAAGGCAACAAGGTCAGGGTAGTCGGAGTTCTGAAAAAGGAAGGGAAAGGAGGCATTAACCTGAGCAATATCGACCAGGTGACAGTAGTGCCGATAAATTATGGGAAAGGGTTCATCAACATGAGGAACAGGTTCGTCGACGGACAGCTCATGGTAAAAGCGAAGCCGAACGTGACTGCGCAGGAGCTCTCGGACGAGGTTACAATGATCCTCAGGGCCGCGAGAAGGCTGAGACCTGCCGAAACCAGCAATTTCTCCGTGAACATGGCGACCATGCTCTCGAAAGGATTTGATGCAGTGTTCAGGGGTATAAATTTCGGGGGCTGGTTCATCGGAGCCTTTGCCATCCTTGTGGGCGGATTCGGAATCGCAAACATAATGTTTGTCTCGGTAAGGGAAAGGACGAACATCATCGGTATCCAGAAAGCCCTCGGGGCCAAGAGATGGTTCATTCTGCAGGAGTTCCTCACAGAGTCCGTGATCCTTTCACTGGTAGGCGGACTGCTTGGTTTGCTGCTGATCGTCTTCGGCTCGGTGATCATTAATTACCTGTACGACCTCGACATGCACCTTACCCTAAGCAATGCCGCACTTGCCCTGTTTATCTCGGGGCTCATCGGGATTGTAGCCGGGTATGCGCCTGCATATGCCGCTGCAAAGATGAATCCTGTCGACGCCATGGGATTCTCATTCTGAGACCTTCATATTCAGGGAGATCCAGTTTGTAAGATCTACAAACTGATTGACCGCCAATTGTTCCGGTCGAAGGTCAAGCACCGGATTTTCATAACCCTTAAGCTGAAATGCAGCTTTGACAGAATTCCGCAGGGTCTTCCTCCGCTGGTTGAAACATGACTTGACCACCCTGAAGAAGAGCTTTTCATCACAGCCAAGGACCGCGACTTCATTTCTTGTCAGCCTTATAACTGCCGACTGGACCTTCGGAGGCGGGATGAAAACTTCATTGGATACCGTGAAAAGGAGCTCCGTTCTGTAATATGCCTGCAGAAGTACGCTGAGTATTCCGTATGTTCTGGAGCCGGGCCCGGCGCATATCCTCTCCGCAACCTCCTTCTGGAGCATCCCGCAAACCTCATTTACACGGCTGCGGTGTTCAAGGACCCTGAAGAGTATCTGCGACGAGATGTTGTACGGGAAGTTCCCTATCACCGCGATCTTGCCGTCCCCTATCCGGTCCAGGTCGAACCTCAGGAAGTCCTCATGGATTATCTTTAGCCCGGGGAAATGCGTCCCGAGATAAGCAACTGATTCAGCGTCAATTTCGATTACCATGTACTCCCTGAAGTTCCGTTCGAGGAGATACCTGGTAAGGACTCCTGTTCCCGGCCCGACTTCAAGAACGGTAGCGCTTCCTTCAGCGTCCAGTGAATCAACGATCCTGCGGGCTATGCCGGCATCCCTGAGAAAATGCTGTCCCAGGCTCTTTTTTGGACGGACGCTTACCATACAGTAAATTTAATGGATTCGGTTAAAAAATTATCCGGACGGGTATTGCGGCAGGAGTTCAGGCCTGCAAAAGTTCCCTGCCGAATTTCCGCCATATTGGTATCCTAAGTTTCTCCAGGAATTCGATGAACCTCTTCAGCAGGTTATAGTACAACGTTGTAAACAGGGCCATCGTCATGATCCAGATTGCCATTGTGTTGAAGGCCAGGGTTCCGATCTTCAGATTCCCGACCTGTTTGTACGGAGCATAGAAGTGTGCCCTTCCAAACCTCGATCCGGGTTTCATGAATACAGGATCGGCCTTTTGAATAATCCTCCTTCCCGTATCATAAAGCTTGCTTGTATTAAGGGTGTTCCGGACAATATTTGAAACATTCTCGTTATAGTTCTCATTTTTAAGCTCCTGCATCCCGTCTTCTCCGAGGAGTTTAGTCTCTGCCATGAGCAGGGAGTCCTTTTTGGAAGTGAATTCCCTGCTCTTCTCCCTGAAAAGAGCGCTCAGCTCATCGATATATGATTTGACCCCAGCCGCCGTGAACTCACCGAATTGCTTAGTGTTCAAAGTATTGATCCACGGTCCGGGTTTTATTCCCGAGACCATCCCTAGCTCTTCCATATGATACATGAGCTTTTCAATGTCCCTCCTGTAAACATCCTGGTACCCCGGCCTGGTGGCTACCGTTTTGCACTCGTTTAGGGTAGCCGAGAGCTGCGTGAGAAGAAAGGATGTATACCAGTTGTACTGGCTTTTCTGCATATCGTAGCTGAAGAAGGGTTTCTCAAACCTGTTCGACTTGAATTGTTCCACCATGAGAGCTTCGTAAGCCCATCTCGTGACCATTAAATCCCCGATAACCGGAACATAGACCTTCTTGCTGATCGACCCGTGAAGGTCGTCGAACTTTATCATAGCCCCTCCGAGCAGAAGCATGGGGACAAGCAGCAGGGGTATAAGGATGTAGATGCTTACCGCGGTCCTCATTCCCGCCGAGATGTTTAGCCCCAGCATATTGCCGAAGCATGCGGTCGAGAAGAGGACAATCCACTCCTGAAGGAGCATCCCTTTTACCTCGAGAAGCCAGTTTGCCACAAGAACGAACGAGATCGACTGGATGGCCGACAATGCGAACAGGAAGCTGACCTTCGAAAGGAGGTAGCTCAGCCTGCTGAGGTTCAGGAACTTTTCCCTTTCAAGTATCTTCCTGTCCCTGAAGATCTCCTCCGCGCTCACCGTCAGCCCAACGAAGAGAACTACAATGATCGCCATGAAAAGGAACACCGGGTAGTTCTTGTTGTCTGCAAACACATACGTGCTGCCAGAGCTGTACTTCGAGATATACCCGAGGATCAGCGCAAGCAGCGGAACTTCCAGCAGGTTGATGGTCATGTACTGCTTATCGGCTATCTTTCTTGTAATGTTCCTTTTAATGAATGTCTTGATCTGGGATATCTTCTCCGGGATCCTGAAGTTGCTTGGAGGAAGGGGCAGCCTGGCAGATTCTTCATCCAGGGGCGGCATCATCTTCTTCCGGTACTTCTCGTACCACTCCTTCGGACTGATCTGCCTCTCCTTACCAGGGTACCCGGCATTGTCGATCACCTTGACCTCGACAATATGCAGTATATTCTCAGTTTCTATGTTCCCGCAGTTGGGGCATTCGCTCTCGGCTGCATTTGCCTGTGATGTTTCCGTCTTAAAATATACCAGGGCTTCGACAGGGTCGCCGTCATAGATCATATAACCCCCCTTGTCCAGGATCCACATCCTGTCGAACATCTTAAGGATATCGGATGAGGGCTGATGGATGATGGTGAATACAAGCTTACCGGCAAGCGCCTGGTTCTTGAGGAGCGTCATCACCTTTTCGGAATCGAAGGAAGAAAGCCCCGAGGTCGGTTCGTCGACGAAAAGCACCCCCGGCTCGCGCATCAGTTCAAGTGCAATGTTGAGCCTTTTCCGCTGACCGCCGCTGACCATTTTGTTCATCGGGTCCCCCACCTGCAGATCCTTTATTTCGGAAAGCTCCAGGTCAGACAGGACCTTTTCCACGGTCCTGTTAAGCTGTTCCTCATCGTAATCCCCGAAACACAGGCGGGCATTGAAATAAAGATTCTGGTATGCCGTGAGCTCCTCGATCAGCATATCGTCCTGCGGAACGTACCCGATAAGACCGGTGAGCCTGTCCAGCTCCGAATTGATGTCGAAGCCATTAATATACAGGTGTCCTGAGGTCGGCGAAGTCTTTCCGTGCAGGATATTGAGCATGGTCGTTTTTCCGACCCCGCTTCCGCCCATGAGCCCGATTAGGTTGCCCGACTCTATCCTGAAATTCATCTTCTTCACCCCGTTATCGGAGTTCTTGAACATGAATTCAATGTCGCGTCCTTCAAAAACAACTTTTTGAGGGAATTTCCGGGATACGAATTTCTTGTAGATCCGCGAATAGTAGATAGGATCGATCCCCTGACCTTTTATATTGACCCCTCTTTCAAGCAGGTAAGGCCTGCATGCGATGATATCGCGGCCCTTGAAATAGAGCGACAGGGTCCCGTCGTATGTGAGAACCAGCGATCCCGTACTTTCGATGAACAGGATGAACATGTAGCCCTTGAATCCTTTTAGCCTTATGTGCCGCCAGTTCTCATAATTCTTGTAATTGGCCTGCGCCCAGTATTTGGGATTTTCATTCTCGATTATCAGGATGCAGTCAGGCGAAACCTCGTCATATGATCTCCCGATCATGAAAGCGCTCGCATTGTCGTACTCCTTTTTTGAGATATTGAAAGTACGGGCGACAATATCGATGATGGTTTTCTCCTGCTCCGAAACAAGTCCGTCCTCGAAAGCGAATTCAAGAAGCTGAAGGAACACTATCATCCTCTCCTCGAGGAAAAGGCCCTTCTTTATCTGACGGCAGATATTGGTTATCTGGAATGTTATAAGGGAGTCTTCATCAGCTAGTTCTGATTTATCAACACTTTTCAGCTCGTTCGAATAGAATTCGAGGTTGTTTTCAAAAAGTGCATAGTACTCCTCTTCCAGCTCCCTGTTCAGATACCTCCTGAGGTAGCTGCGAAGGATTTTCTTCCCTCTTGACGTTATTCCTCCGGGATTTATCGTCGAAACAATGGCAAAAATGTGGATAAGAGCAAGCAGTACTGATTCCCTCATAATCGCACCTTTAATAAAAAGACCGCAAAGTGTTGCTCTTTGCGGTCGGGCAAACTTTTAGACCATATTATTGGACAATCTGGCTCCTGATGGTGCCGATTGCCTTTGTTATATCCGTAATATCCTGGTTGGTAAGACTCGTCCCCAGGCCTGCATAAACCTTCCTGATAGGATCCAGCTTATCGACAAAGTCCTTTATCTGGGCATCTTCCATGTATGGCTCGGCAATCTGCTCAAAAAGATCGAATGACTGCTTCTGGTCGAGAAGAACTTTAGAGATGCCTGCGATCTGGTAAGCTGCTTCCGAAACGTGCGTGGTGAGGTACATCCCCTCAACCCATGCGCCGCCGACAACCAGGAGAGCAAGCGGCTGCTGGTCATTGTCGCTCAGGAAGGCATAGGTCTTGTTGAATGCTTCCTTCAGGATCTTCACCAACTCGGACTTGTTGTCAATATTCTGCTTGATCCTGTCGTATAGCGTCTCATCATAGATCTGCGACATATTCAGTTCACCCGCAAGTGACCTGATAGCATCAAGATAATGAATCACCTCCTGCTGAATATTGTATAGGGTCGCATAGCTCAGGTCAGCTCCGAAGACACCGATATTTATGGCCTTCTGGGTGCTTGTCAGATACTTCTTTGCATTGTCGACAGGGTTTGAGATGCCTATTATGTAACCGACCTCAAGCTCAGAAAGCATTTTTATGACTTCAGCCGATGTCGGAAGAGGATATACGTTCTTCTCTATCTCGTTATTTATAGTATCGACCTGACTTATCTCGAGCTTAGTCATCTCTTTCTTCTTATCAGTCTTATTCCTGCATGAATTCAGCCCTGACAAACTCAAAATAAGAACAGGAAGCATTACGACTGCTATAGCCTTTTTCATATTATCCGGTTTAAATTAATTGTTCTACAAAAACGGTTATAAAAATAATAAATAATATTAAAATAGCTTAGTATGTTGAATCTATTTTGAATAATGCAGGCATTTTGAAATCGTTAGCAACTTCACCATCTAAAAAAATGACCAGCGGGCCCTTCCCCGGCATAATTCCCCGCAAAATGTCTGCCGGATCAACCTGATGCAGCAACTGAATACGAAACATTCCGCCGATTGAAGAGTACTCCGATTTTTAATTAACTTTGCACCCCTGAAACAACCAGTATTCTGATGATGTGGGACTTCGACGAAATTATCCCGAGGGAAGGCACCGGCTCCATAAAGTATGACCTGAGGAGGGAGATCTTCGGAAATCCGGATGTGATCCCGATGTGGGTGGCAGACATGGATTTTCGTACACCTGACTTCATCCTGAAGGCTCTTGAAACACGTCTTGCCCACGGGATCATGGGTTACACATTCCGTACACCCGAGTATTTCTCCTCAATCGCTACCTGGGTACTTATAAGCCACGGCTGGAAGATTGAGAACGACTGGATCTGCTTCAGTCCCGGGATCGTCCCTGCGCTAAATTTGTGCACACTTGCCTTCACAAGGCCCGGGGATTCAATAATTGTGCAACCGCCGGTGTATACGCCCTTCTTTTCTGCCGTCGAGAGCCATGGCCGGAACCTTGTCATCAACCCGCTCAGGGAACAGGACGGGAAATGGGTAATGGATTTCGAAGGCCTGGAATCTATGGTCTCAGAAAAGACCAAGATGATCATATTGTCAAATCCCCATAATCCCGTCGGAAGGGCATGGACAGAGGAGGAACTCAGGCAGCTTGCCGGGATCTGCCTCAGGAACAATGTCCTTATCCTGTCCGACGAGATCCATTCCGACCTGGTGCTCCCGGGAAACAGGCACATGCCTGTCGCCGGCCTTTCGGATGAGATCGCTGAAATCACCGTGACCTGCATGGCACCGAGCAAAACATTCAACCTTGCAGGCCTTTCCACCAGCTCGGTCATCATTTCAAACCCGGTCCTCAGGAAATATTTCAGCAACAAGATCGAGCACCTCCATGTGGGCTACGGGAACATCTTCGGTACTGTCGCTTCTGTTGCAGCTTACTCTGAAGGAAGGGAATGGCTCGGGGAATTGCTTGAGTATATTGACAAAAACGTAAATTTGGTCATGGATCGATGCCGTCAATCGATCCCCGGGATAATTCCGGTCAGGCCTGAGGCAACCTATATGATCTGGCTCGATTGCAGGAAGCTCGGCATGAAAGGTCCTGAGCTCAGTGATTTCTTCATAAACAAGGCAGGTATCGGACTGAACGAGGGGTCACAGTTCGGGCACGGGGGTGAAGGATTCATGAGGATGAATATAGCGGCACCGCGCTCTGTGGTGGAGAAAGCGATGGACCGGCTGGCTGCGGCAGTTTCCGGGATCAGGCAAAAATGAAATAAGGACTCGAAAATGAAAGAGAGAATAAAGGTAAAGCTTACCCTGGAAGATGGAACCCTCTATTCCGGGTACTCCTTCGGCGCTCCGGTCGCCGCTGCCGGAGAAGTGGTTTTCAACACCGCAATGACAGGTTATCCCGAAAGCCTCACTGATCCCTCATACAGGGGGCAGATACTGTGCCTGACATACCCCCTGGTGGGGAACTACGGCGCTCCTGCCAGGGACGAGGAGAATGATCTTTTACTGTTCTATGAATCCTCGTCAATCCATATTTCGGGGCTGATCGTATCCGACTACTCGTTCGAATACAGCCATTGGAACGCTTCGGAAAGCCTCGGCGAATGGCTGAAAAGGAATAATATACCCGGAGTATATGGAATCGATACAAGGGCACTTACAAAAAGGATCCGGGAGAAGGGAGCAATGCTGGGAAAGCTTGAACCTGACGGCTCCGTAACGGAGTTCTATGACCCCAACAAAGTTAACCTTGTTTCAGAGGTCAGCACACGGGAGATAAAAAGGTACGGATCGGGGAAATACCGTATACTCCTGGTGGATTGTGGGGTAAAGTACAACATTATCAGGAACCTCCTGAAGCGCGATACTACGATCATAAGGGTCCCCTGGGATTACGATTACCACCGGGAGGATTACGACGGGCTCTTCCTCACCAACGGGCCCGGCGACCCCAAAATGTGCGGCATCACCATCGAAAACATCAGGAGGTCGTTTTCAGGCGGCAAGCCGATCTTCGGGATCTGCCTCGGGAACCAGCTCATGGCGCTGGCCTCTGGAGCCAATACGTACAAGCTGAAATACGGCCACCGGAGCCATAACCAGCCGGTACTCCAGGTGGGCACGGAAAAGGCATACATAACTTCACAAAACCACGGCTTTGCGGTCGACAACTCCACCCTTCAGGACGGCTGGGAACCTTTCTTCATAAATATCAACGACAACACGAACGAAGGGATGAGGCACAGGGAAAAACCTTTCTTTTCTACTCAGTTCCACCCGGAAGCATCGGGCGGACCAACAGATACGGATTACCTGTTCGACGAATTCATCGACAATATCAGGAAATCGAAATAGGACCCGGGGAGCTATCCTCGCGGAAATCTCTGAGTGCTATTCATTGGCCTCCGAAAGCAGCTTTTCTGCCAGCTCATATACTGACCTGCTTCTGAACGATCCCATCCCCTTCGCAAATATGGCGGCAATCTTTTCATTGCAGAGGTTTCCGATGCTCCCCTCATGGGTGTAATCAGAAATTGTTGTTGCCCTGAAGCTCTCCTTTCCAACTTTCCCGGCGACTTCCCGGTAGGCATCCCGGAACGGGACACCCCCTGCCACAAGACGATTGACCTCTTCGGTGCTGAAAATGGCATTGTAGACGGGCCCGTCAGTAATGTTTTCACGGACCCTGATATTGCCGAGCATCATGATCATTATGTCGATGCATTCATTCAGATCACGGAAGCCATTGAATATCATATCCTTCAGAAGTTGGAGCTCCCTGTTGTAACCTGAGGGGAGGTTGGAAGTAAGTGATACTACTTGTCCCGGCAGCGTCTGGATGATATTTGTCCTGCCCCTTACCAGCTCGAAAACATCCGGATTTCTCTTCTGCGGCATTATGCTGGATCCCGTCACAAGCTCATCAGGGAAATCGATGAACCTGAACTCTGCAGTCATGAAAAGGCAGGTATCCATTGAAAATCTCGAAAGAGTCTGGGCAACAGATGCAAGGGCTGAAGCGACCGCCAGTTCAGCTTTTCCCCGGCTGAGGCTGGCATAGGCGGAATTATAAAGAAGGTCCTCAAACTCCAGCAGCCGGGTGGTCAGGCCCCTGTCAATCGGAAGGGCAGATCCGTAACCGGCCGCTGTTCCGAGAGGGTTCCTGTTTATCAGCTTCCGTGCTCCGGCCAGTATCTCAAGATCGTCAGCCAGCCCTTCGGCCCAGGCCCCGAACCACATGCCGAAGGAGGAAGGCATAGCGGGCTGCATATGGGTAAACCCGGGGATCAGAACACTGCTGTGTCTTTCCGAAAGAGACTGAAGCGCTTTGAAAAGCCGCCCGATATTGATCGCCAGGTCATCGGTGGCTCTTCGCATCCAGAGCCTTATGTCGGTCAGCACCTGGTCGTTCCTCGACCTGCCGGTATGGATCTTTTTACCGGCCGGACCAAGCATCGAGGTAAGCTCTTTCTCTACCTGGGAATGGATATCCTCGACACCTTCCTCAATTTTCAGGGCGCCTCTCCTCTCCTTTTCCATCAGCTCCCCCAGTGCTTTCAGCAAGCTCTCTTTTTCATCCCGGTTGATAAGCCCGGCTTTTTCAAGCATTATGGCATGCGCCATCGAGCCTGCAATATCCCAACCGGCCAGCAACAGGTCGCTTTCCCTGTCGCTGCCGGATGTAAACCTTATAACGGATTCCTCGGGAGTGACTCCCTTTTCCCAGAGTTTCATTTCCCTGCGCTTTTCAATATGCCCTTCCGTTCTTTTTGCTCTGCTCCACAATTGCCCTATGGGCCATGAGGCGGATCGCATTGATCCTTATGAATCCCCTGCTGTCGGTCTGGTCGAATCCTCCTTCGATATCCATGCTCGAGAGCTCCTTGTTGTACAATGATGACGGGGATTCCCTTCCTTCAACCAGCACATTCCCCTTGTATAGGCAAAGATGCACGCTCCCGTCGATCAGCTCCTGGCTCTTTTCGATGGCCGCCATCAGGAAATCCATCTCGGGACTGAACCAGAAGCCGTAGTAAATGAGCTCGGAGAACTTCGGTGTGAGCATGTTGCGCAACCTCATCACCTCCCTGTCCATCGCAATCCCCTCGAGGTCCTGGTGAGCTATGTGCAGCACTGTCGCTGCCGGGGTTTCATAAACACCCCTCGACTTGATGCCGACAAACCTGTTCTCGACCATGTCGAGGAGACCGATCCCGTTCTTCCCGGCAAGTTCATTGAGGTAAACATACATTTCATATGAATCTTCCTTCACCGTGCCGTCGTTCTTGTTTATCAGCTTTACCGGCAGGCCGTTCCTGAAATGTATGACTATCCTGGTTTCGGTGTCAGGGGCATCCTGGGGCAGGACCATTTTCTCCAGCATGCTTGCCTGGACCGGGTACATCGGGTCCTCGAGTATCCCTGCCTCATGACTGATATGCATCAGGTTGTCATCCTCGCTGTAAGGTTTGTCGATGCTTGCCTTGACCGGGATGTTCTTTTCGGAGGCATATTTCAGGAGGTCGGTCCTTCCCTTGAACTGTGCAAGGAACTCCTTGTCCTTCCATGGGGAGATAACCTTGATGTCGGGCTTCAGGGCATAATAGCAGAGCTCAAACCTCACCTGGTCATTTCCTTTGCCTGTTGCCCCATGAGCAACCGCTCCTGCATTTTCACCGACCGCCGCTTCAATCTGCTTTTTTGCAATGAGCGGACGGGCAAGCGAGGTGCCGAGAAGATACCTGTCCTCATAAACGGCATTCCCCATGATCGCCTTGAAAACATAATTATCGACAAACTCCTTTTTCAGGTCTGATATAATGACCTTTGATGCGCCGAGTGCAACGGCTTTCTTCCTGCACTCCTCGAAATCCTCCTTCTGCCCCACGTCAGCAACAAATGCGATCACATCGTAGTCTTTCTCGATAAGCCATTTAAGGATCACCGAGGTGTCGAGGCCTCCACTGTATGCCAGTACAACTTTTTCTTTCATGTTATTGTTACTTGTTTGATTTTGAATTGATTTGTTTTTTCGTTTTTGGGATCACCTTCCCCTGGCTTCCTGCCTGACGGTGGATCCCGGGAAAGATCATTTCAAGGCATGTATGCACCTGGTTCAGGGTTATCCTGTCTCTCGGGATGACGAGTATTGTATCGTCGCCGGCAATTGTGCCTGCAATTTCCCACCTTGCTGCGTTGTCGATATAATAGGCTGTGGCGCTCGCGTTCCCCGGAATGGTCTTTATCAGTACCAGCCCTTTTGCATCCACAATCTCCCTGATCACCGGCACAACGTTAAGCCGGATGCCCGGACCTGTCTCTTTTGACTGGCCGTCAACCAGCGCATACTTGTAGCCTCCCGACCCGTCGGGCAGACGGCTCACTCCAAGCTGCCTTAAATTGCGGGACAGTGTAGCCTGTGTACACGTTATCCCTTTCCCTTTCAGTTTTTTCAGCAGCGACTCCTGGGAGGTTATGCTTTCTTCCGCAATGATCTTCTCGATCGCGATCAGCCTTTTTGTTTTTTGCATATTTATGCATTTTGACTGCAAATATATACATTTTTTATTCAGTAGCCATCATATTTAAAAATTTGTGATATTTTTGTAAACTAAATTCCGCTGATGAAAGATGCAATAAAAAGGGTAATCATCCTGGGATCAGGAGCTCTCAAGATAGGGGAAGCCGGCGAGTTCGATTACTCCGGCTCACAGGCACTGAAAGCCCTTAAGGAAGAAGGCATCAGCACGATTCTTATCAATCCGAACATCGCAACTGTCCAGACTTCCGAGGAACTCGCCGACAAGATCTACTTCCTTCCCGTCACTCCCTGGTTCGTGGAACAGGTGATCATCAAGGAGAAGCCCGACGGGATACTGCTTTCGTTCGGAGGCCAGACCGCGCTCAACTGCGGAACTGAACTCTACAGGAACGGGATCTTCGATAAATATAATGTAAAGGTGCTGGGGACGCCTGTCAGGGCCATAATGGATACCGAGGACCGGGAGCTTTTCGTGCAGAGACTCAACGAGATCGAGGTAAAAACCCCGAGGAGCATCGCGGTGAATGGCGTCGATGAGGCACTGGAAGCCGCGTCCAGGCTGGGGTTCCCTGTCATAATCCGGGCGGCCTATACCCTGGGCGGCCAGGGGAGCGGCTTCGCATCGACTACTGCCGAGCTGCGCCAGCTTGCCTCAAAAGCATTTTCGTATACGGGCCAGATCCTTGTCGAGGAATCGCTCAAGGGCTGGAAGGAGGTGGAGTATGAAGTGGTAAGGGATAAGTTCGACAATTGCATCACCGTGTGCAACATGGAGAATTTCGATCCTCTGGGGATCCATACAGGGGAGAGCATCGTGGTGGCACCTTCCCAGACCCTTACGAACAGCGAATACCACAGGCTCAGGGAGCTGTCGATCAGGATAATAAGGCATATAGGGATTGTCGGCGAATGCAATGTCCAGTACGCCCTGTCGCCCGATTCGGAGGATTACAGGGTTATCGAGGTGAACGCACGCCTGTCACGGTCGAGCGCCCTTGCATCGAAGGCAACAGGCTACCCTCTCGCGTTCGTCGCAGCCAAGCTGGGGATTGGGTACGGCCTCCACGAGCTGAAAAACTCGGTAACAAAGATAACCACTGCCTGCTTCGAGCCGGCACTCGACTATATAGTGTGCAAGATCCCAAGGTGGGACCTGAATAAATTCGAAGGGGTCTCCCATCACATCGGAAGCAGCATGAAGAGTGTCGGTGAGGTAATGGCCATCGGAAGGACATTCGAGGAAGCGATACAGAAGGGACTCAGGATGATAGGCCAGGGTATGCACGGGTTTACCGGGAACCGCAACCTCAAATTCGCCGATATCGAGAAGGACCTTGCCGAACCGACCGACATGAGGATATTCGTGATCGCAGAGGCCCTCGAGAAAGGCATTTCGATCGACAGGATCTATGAGCTTACAAAGATCGACAGGTGGTTCCTTTACAAGCTGAAGAACATCAAATCGATCAAGGATGAGCTTTGCAGGTTCGGCAAGCTCACCCATATATCGCGCGAACTCATGGCTCATGCAAAGATCCATGGATTCAGCGACTTCCAGATCGCCAGGCATGTGCTGGGTTCCGAACCCGGCGATATCAACAATGATCTCCTGAAAGTGAGGGATTACAGGAAAAGCCTGGGAATACTCCCGTATGTAAAACAAATCGACACGCTGGCTGCAGAGTATCCCGCTGTCACGAATTACCTGTACGTTACTTACTCTGCATCCGAGCACGACATTGAATTCAGCGGCGACAGGAAATCGGTGATCGTCCTGGGTTCAGGCGCCTACCGGATAGGGTCGAGCGTCGAGTTCGACTGGTGTTCGGTCAATTCCATAATGACCATACGCAAGGAAGGCTTCAGATCGGTGATGATCAATTACAATCCCGAGACTGTGAGCACCGATTATGATATCTGCGACAGGCTCTATTTTGACGAGCTGACATTCGAACGTGTCCTCGACATAATTGAGCTGGAATCGCCGGGCGGAGTGATTGTTTCGGTGGGTGGGCAGATCCCCAACAACATGGCAATGAGGCTCCATAACATGAATGTACCGGTGCTCGGCACGTCCCCCGTCTCAATCGACAGGGCCGAGAACAGGCACAAGTTCTCCCACATGTGCGACACACTGGGGATCGACCAGCCAAAATGGAAAGAGCTCTCCTCGATCGGGGATCTCAACAAATTCATCGACCGGATCGGTTTCCCGGTCCTGATACGACCCTCCTATGTACTGTCGGGAGCTGCCATGAACGTGGTGTCGAACAGGAATGAGCTATCACACTATCTCGACCTGGCGGTCCAGGTCTCTAAGCAATACCCTGTGGTAGTTTCGGAATTCATCGAAAACGCAAAGGAGATTGAGATTGACGCCGTAGCAAAGCATGGAGATATTCTTGCCTACGCCATCAGCGAGCACGTGGAGTTTGCAGGGGTGCATTCGGGCGACGCCACAATGGTGTTCCCGGCCCAGAAGATCTATTTTGAAACCGCGCGCAGGGTGAAGCGGATCTCCCGCCAGATAGCCAGGGAGCTTGATATCAGCGGCCCGTTCAACATACAATTCCTGGCAAAGGATAACGATATAAAAGTGATAGAGTGCAACCTCCGGGCCAGCCGGAGCATGCCGTTCGTATCGAAGGTGCTTAAGACAAACCTCATTGAGCTGGCAACGAAAGTAATGCTCGATATCCCGGTCGAAAAGCCGCACAAATCGCTGTTCGAACTTGACTATGTCGGGGTGAAGGCGCCGCAGTTCAGCTTCTCGAGGCTGGCCAAGGCTGACCCGGTACTCGGTGTCGACATGTCCTCCACGGGCGAGGTCGGTTGTATCGGGGAAGGCTTTTACGAGGCAATCCTCAAGGCAATGTTCTCGGTAGGCTACAGGGTCCCGGAGAAAAGCATCCTGTTGTCGACAGGTCCTGCACGATCAAAGGTCGAGCTGCTCAACAGCGCCAGGGCATTGCGGGAAAAGGGGCACAAGCTGTACGCGACAAGAGGCACGCAGCAGTTCCTCCGGAACGCCGGGATCGAAGCCCACGTTGCATACTGGCCCGACGAGGAAAAATCCCCGAATACCATCGACCTGATCAGGTCGCGCGAAGTGGACCTCGTCGTCAATATCCCGAAAGACCTTTCCTCCTCCGAGCTTGACAACGACTATTCGATAAGGAGAAGCGCAGTTGATTACAATGTACCGCTGATCACGAACGCGAGGCTCGCAAGCGCATTCATTCTTGCCTTCTGCAGGATGAAGATGGAGGACCTGGAGATCAAGAGCTGGGACGCTTATAAATGAGGTCCAAGGCACAAGGCACAAGGCACAAGGTCGTTATTGGAATGACTTTGCGTTCTTTGCAATATCTTTGCAGGCTTTGCGGTTAAAAAGATTTCAATTTATAGTAATTTCGAGAATATAATCCATTTCAGATGATTGTAATACGGAAAGCATTACTGAAAGATATCGCCGCCATCATCGACTTTCAGAAAAGGATGGCGTGGGAAACGGAAAAGCTTACGCTCAATGGTGCCACTGTTACGCAGGGAGTCAAGGCAATCTTTCAAAATCCTGCCCACGGACAGTATTTTGTATCCGAAAATGACGGAACGGTCATTGCTTCACTGCTCATCACACCCGAATGGAGCGACTGGAGGAATACCGAGGTCTGGTGGTTCCAGTCGGTCTATGTATTGCCGGAATACCGGAGGAGCGGGATCTTCAGATCCATGTACGCTTATGTAAAGGAGATGGCGGAGAAATCGGATGTTGCCGGGTTGCGCCTTTACGTTGAAACGAATAACCATATCGCGCAGACTACCTATGAATCGCTCGGGATGACCGGCGACCACTACAGAATGTATGAATGGCTTAGGGATTATTAGATGCAATGGCTCCTGTTAACAGCTGTTCTGCCCTATTTTATCATGCTCCTGGGGATCTGGCTCCGCCTCAGGAAGGTTAAAAGATTTTACCCCTCCGGCACAGGCACTGACAGGCTGACGGTGGTCGTACCCTGCCGGAACGAATCAGCCAATATCATTAACCTTCTTAATTCCCTGCAATCACAGGACCTCGATCCTTCACATTTCGAAATTATTTTCGCAGATGACGGCTCCACCGATGGAACCTGTCATGTTATCCGCAGCTTCGCTGAAGAGCAAAGCCTTTTAAACATCAGGATCCTTAACGCCGCGGGAAGAGGGAAAAAGGCCGCAATCTCCACAGCCGTATCAGCCGCCTCCAATGACTTGATGGTTACCACAGACGCCGACTGCACGATGGGCCCGCAATGGCTGCGGACGATCTCGGAATTCAGCTCCCGCTGCTCTCCCGATATGATCATCGGACAGGTAAGGCTTGCAGGCAGCAGCGGGTTTTGGAGCGGTATTCAGAAGCTCGAGTTCCTGAGCCTCCAGGGGGTGACAGCAGGAACTGTTATGGGGAATTCCCCGGCGATGTGCAATGGCGCCAATCTTGCATTCAGGAAGGAGGCCTGGCTCAGGAATGCCCGGAACCTCAGGCAGGATGTCCCCTCGGGAGATGATGTGTTCCTGCTTCACAGCCTTAAAAAAGAGGGTGCCCGGATCAGCTGGCTCGGATCACCTGAGTCGATGGTTACGGCTTCTGCGGCCGGGAGCCCCGGTGCATTTCTCAGGCAAAGAAAAAGGTGGATATCAAAAGCAAGATTCTACAGGGACCTGTTTACTATAACACTGGGAATTGTAACATTTGTTACAATTTTGGCCCAGATATCAACGCTTTTGGCCGGTTTTTTCAATCCTGGCTTCTGGCTGGTGTGTGCTTCAGTCATCATTGTAAAATCAATCCCCGATTTCCTGATCCTTCACCGTACTGCATCAGGATACGGGGAGCTGCATCTGATGAAATGGTTCATCCCCGCCCAGCTGATCTATCCATTTTATGTACTTGCAGTGATTTTTTACCCGTCTGGTAATTGGAAGAGATAATTATGACCACAGAGCCTCACAGGGCAATTCCGGCCCTTCCTATCTCATGACTCCATGACAATCCGTGGTTTAAGAAGTCATATGCGCGGTGGCAATAAACTGGCAGCAAAAGCATTAAAAGCCTCAGTTCCCCATCTCCGACAGGAACTTTATCCTCATCAGCCTAATCTCCTCCTCTTCAAATTCACTGCCAAGCTCCCTTATTGCCTCTTCGAGCGAATCTGATTCGGCTTCTTCCCTGAAATAGGAATAGATATCATGCTGGCGCTCCTCATCGATTACCATATTGATATAGTAATCGAGGTTGATCCGGGTCCCGGAATTCACTATCGCCTCTATTTCGGATAACAATTCGCTCATGTCCAGACCCTTGGCTTCAGCGATATCCTCGAGCGGCCGTTTCATGTCGATGCTCTGTATAACATACACTTTCAGCCCCGACTTATTGACGACCGATCTTACGACCATATCGAGGGGGCGAATGATCTCCTTCTCCTCGACATATTTCTTTATGATGTCAACGAATTCCCTGCCGTACCTCTGGGCCTTTCCGGCGCCGACTCCCGAGATATTCTGGAGCTCATCAAGGTTGATGGGATACTGTATCGCCATATCCTCAAGAGACGGGTCCTGGAAGATCACAAACGGGGGCACGTCCTTCTGCTTTGAGATCTTTTTCCTGAGATCCTTCAGAATGCTGAACAGTTCCTCATCAACTGCGGCGGTCCTTGCGCCGAATGCGTTCTCTTCATCCGAGGTGTCTGCATAGTCGTGGTCCTCGGCCAGCATAAATGATGTAGGGTTCTCGATGAAATCCTGGCCTTTCGGTGTCAGTTTCAGAAGGCCGTAGTTCTCGATGTCTTTTACGAGAAGCTTGGCGATAAGGGCCTGCCTGATCACCATATTCCAGAATTTCTCGTCCTTATCTTCTCCTATCCCGAAGTATTCAAGCTTATGGTGCTTATATGACTTGATTGCGGAGGTGACTTTACCGGAAAGTATGTTCGCAATATGGTCCGCCTTGAATTTCTCCTTTACGGCCAGGATCGTATCCAGGACGTTTACCACTGCCTCGCTTCCTTCAAATTGCTCCTTCGGATGGAGGCAATTGTCGCAGGCCTCGCAGTTATCCCTGGGGTACTCCTCCCCGAAATAATGAAGCAGGAGCTTCCGCCGGCAGACTGATGATTCGGCATACGACACTGTTTCGAGAAGCAGCTGTTTCCCGATTTCCTGCTCGGCGATCGGCTTCCCCTGCATGAACTTTTCCAGCTTCACAATATCGTTGTAGCTGTAGTATGCGATGCAGTTGCCTTCCCCACCGTCGCGTCCCGCACGGCCGGTCTCCTGGTAATAACCCTCGAGGCTCTTGGGGATGTCGTAATGAATTACAAACCTGATGTCGGGTTTGTCGATCCCCATGCCGAATGCAATTGTGGCCACGATCACATCGGCTTCTTCCATAAGGAACTTATCCTGATTTGCGGTACGTGTCGCCGAATCCATCCCGGCGTGGTACGGCAATGCTTTGATCCCGTTCACCTTAAGCTGTTCGGCCATCTCTTCTACCTTCTTCCTGCTCAGGCAATAGATTATTCCCGATTTACCGGAGTTGTTCTTGATGTATTTAATTATCTCCCTGGTGACATCCTGCTTCGACCTTATCTCATAGTACAGGTTAGGCCGGTTAAATGATGATTTAAAGATATCTGCCTCGGTGATCCCAAGGTTTTTCTGGATATCATGCTGGACTTTAGGTGTGGCTGTGGCAGTGAGGGCGATTATCGGAGACCTTCCGATAGTGTCGATGATCGGCCGTATACGCCTGTACTCCGGCCTGAAGTCGTGCCCCCATTCCGAAATGCAGTGGGCCTCGTCAATTGCATAGAATGATATCGTTATGTTCCTGAGGAATTCAATGTTATCTTCCTTGGTGAGGGATTCGGGTGCCACGTAAAGCAATTTCGCCTTGCCTGAGAGCACATCCTTCTTTACCCTTGTGCTTTCGGTCTTGGTAAGGGAAGAATTGAGAAAATGGGCCACATCATCGTCAGTGCTGAAATTCCGCATGGCATCCACCTGGTTCTTCATCAGTGCGATCAATGGTGAGATGACGATGGCAGTGCCCTCTTTCATAACCGCAGGAAGCTGATAACAAAGCGATTTCCCCCCTCCTGTCGGCATCAGTACAAAAGTATCCCTGCCACCAATTATGTTATTGATAATGGCTTCCTGGTTACCTTTGAAAGTATCAAAACCAAAATACCTCTTTAGATATTCGTGAATTGTTGAATCCATCTCCATATCCCTTCCGGAATGATTCTCTCAATACAGATTAAAGCTGAAACTCATAACAGCTTATATAAAATTATGAAATTTATTAATCAAAAGCCAGATTTATTTTCTTTTAATAAATCGAAAAAATAATAATGCTTTCGTCTGTCTGGTTCAACGCGAAAAAAATGATATTGTTATGAAAAAAAGTTTTATCATCTTTACACCCTGTTTTCGCGATTTACGTTTTTGAAAATAAAAGATGGCTGAAAGTAGAAAGAGTGGAAGGAACAATGAGGGGGAGATGTCTTTTCTTGAGCATCTCGAGGAGTTAAGATGGCATATCATACGATCGATCCTGGCTATTGTTGTGCTGATGATCGTCGCCTTCATTTTCAAGAATGTGATCTTTGATCATGTTATCCTGGCGCCGAGAAATCCGACGTTTTTTACCAACAGGGTCCTGTGCCACCTGGCCGACCTGCTTCATACGCCGGCATTGTGCATTAATTCGCACCCGTTCAACCTGATAAACATAAAGATGTCGGGGCAGCTTACAACCCACATCACCGTGGCAATGGTCGCCGGGCTGATTCTTGCATTTCCGTATATCCTGTGGGAATTCTGGAGCTTCCTGAAACCTGCGCTGCGCCAAAACGAGGCCCAGCATGCAAGGGGCGCTGTCCTTGCCGCATCACTCCTGTTCTTTACCGGTGTTATTTTCGGGTACTATGCCCTCGCTCCTCTTTCGATCCACTTCCTAAGCTCGTACCAGATCAGTGCCGACGTTGTGAACCAGATAAACGTCAGGTCTTATATCGGGACGCTGACTTCTATCTGCCTGGCGACAGGACTGGTATTCGAGCTCCCGATCATCACGTTCTTCCTCACAAAGGTTGGGGTCATAACACCGAAGTTCCTTACCAAATACCGCAAGCATGCAATTGTGGTGATCTTCATTGTCGCTGCGATAATTACCCCGCCGGATGTATTCTCACAGATGCTCGTGAGCATTCCCCTTCTGATACTCTATGAAGTAGGGATTGTCATTTCGAGGAGGGTTATGAAAAAGAAGGAGAAGGAGAGAGCCGAGTTTTTCGGTGAGGATACCTCAGGGAACGCCGCTGAAGCCAAAGCCTGATATACTGCATGAAGCTGTATACCGACCATATCGTCAAGAAATATCATAACAGGACAGTTGTTGACCATGTTTCCATCGAAGTGGAGCAGGGCGAGATCGTAGGGTTGCTTGGGCCCAACGGCGCAGGGAAAACTACCTCGTTTTACATGATAGTAGGCCTGATAAGGCCTTACGAAGGCAGGATCTTCCTTGACAATGAGGAAATAACCAGGCTCCCGGTGTATAGGCGGGCAAGAAAAGGCATCGGTTACCTTGCGCAGGAAGCATCGGTATTCAGGAACCTCAGTGTCGAGGATAATATCAGGGCCGTTCTCGAAATGTCGGGGTTCCCTGTTGAGGAGCAGAAGGAACGGCTTGAAAGCCTCCTGAACGAGTTCGGCCTCCAGAAGATCAGGAAGAGCAAGGGGATCCAGCTTTCCGGCGGCGAAAGAAGAAGGACCGAGATTGCCAGGGCCCTCGCACTGAAACCAAAATTCATCCTCCTCGACGAACCGTTTGCCGGTGTCGATCCGATTGCTGTCGAGGATATCCAGGAAATAGTCTCCAAACTTAAAGACAAGAATATCGGAATCCTGATAACCGACCATAACGTTCATGAAACCCTCTCCATCACCGATCGTGCCTATCTCCTTTTCGAAGGCAGGATCCTGATGTCGGGCACATCCGCCCAACTTGCTGAAGATGAGCATGTGAGAAGAGTATATCTCGGCAAGAACTTCGAGCTGAGAAGGTAGTTCCCCCTGTTTGTTAAAATAATAATTTTCTGTACTTTTGCGGTGGATTTCGCGGATGTGTCGTAATTGGTAGCCGAGCAAGACTTAGGATCTTGTGTCTTAATGACGTGGGGGTTCGAGTCCCTTCATCCGCACTCTGGTGCAAACCGCCTGTAACAATCAACGTCTGTGCGTTTTGGCGGTTTTTTTTAAAACGCAATTAATTGTTTAAACATGAATATCACAAAAGAAAACATCGATGATCTGAACGCGGTTCTTAAGGTTCAAGTTGATAAGCCTGATTATGAGGAGAATGTGGAAAAAGTTCTCAGGGATTACAGGAAAAAGGCAAATATAAGGGGATTCAGGCCAGGAATGGTTCCCATCGGCCTTATAAAGAAGATGTACGGCAGGGCAGTGAAGGTCGAGGAGATTAATAAAGCCGTTTCTGAAAGCATTCAAAAATATTTTGCAGACGAAAAGGTCGAGATCCTGGGCGATCCGCTTCCAAGGACAGATGATACCGAACAGCTCGACTTCGATGTACAGGATTCCTTTACCTTCTCCTTCGACCTGGGCCTGGCACCGGTGTTCGATATCAAGCTCAGCAAGAAGAACAAGGTAACCCGCTATGACATCATCTCCGACGATAAGATGAAGGAGGATTATATAGGGAATTACACCAGGCGGTACGGTAAATTTGAAAAGGCTGAGCTCTCGGAGGAGAAGGACATGCTGAGGGGCAGGATCGAAGCCCTCGATGATGAAGGTAACCCGAAGCCTGACGGCTTGTTTGCAGACGATACCACGCTGGGGATCGACCTGGTAAAAGATAAGAAGATAAAAAAGGAGTTTATCGGCAAAGCTCCTTCGGATATCATCGATTTCGATATAAGGAAAGCCTTCCCCAACGAGTACGAGATAGCCGGCCTGCTCAAGCGCCAGAAAGATGAAGTTGCCGATGTTGCAGGGAAGTTCAGGTTCACCGTCAACGAGATCAGCAGGTTCGTGCCGGCTGAGATAGGCCAGGAGCTTTTCAACAGGATCTGGGGTGAAGGCGCTGTGGGCTCGGAAGAAGAGTTCAGGGTGAAAATCGACGAGGAGATCTCCGGGAACCTTAAACAGGAAAGCGAATACAAGCTTTCATCCGACCTTAAGAAGCTCGTCATGGAAAAAACTGAATTCCAGCTTCCCGAGGAGTTCCTTAAAAAGTGGCTGCTGAGGGTGAACGAGAAGACCACAGAGGAGCAGATCACGAAGGAGTTCGACACCTTCAGGGAAGACCTGAAATGGCAGCTCATAAGGAATAAGGCGGCAAGGGATAATGAGCTCAAGATCACTGAGGAGGAGCTTCAGAAAGAGGCTGAGAAGGTCACAAGATACCAGTTCAGCCAGTACGGCCTCTTCTATGCCACTGGTGAGCAGATCTCAAACTACGCAAAGGAAACCCTAAAGAGAGAGGAAGACGCCAAAAGAATTGCCGACAAGATCCTCGAGGACAAAGTGATCGAGGGCATGAAAGAGGTTGTGAAAGTTGAAGAGAAACAGGTATCAATTGAAGAATTCAACAAACTTTTTGAGCAACATTAATGCATACTTATGCGTTGTAATTTTTTCATAACTTTGCATACGACATTTTAAAATAAAGCTATGGGCAAATTATCTGATTTTGAAAAATATGCGGGAAGCAAACGTGGGCTGAGCAGCCTTACCCTCCACAAGTACGGGACTGTAATGGAGAATAACTATATCTCCCCTACGATCATAGAGGAGCGTCAGCTGAACGTGGCATCCATGGACGTTTTTTCGCGTCTTATGATGGACAGGATAATTTTTCTCGGGTTGCCGATCGATGACTATGTGGCAAACATCATCCAGGCACAGCTTCTCTATCTCGATTCAGCCGACCCGGGCAAGGATATCCAGATCTACTTCAACACCCCGGGGGGATCGGTCAGCGCCGGCCTGGGCATTTACGATACCATGCAGTACGTCTCTGCCGAAATTGCCACGATCTGCACCGGCATGGCAGCCTCGATGGGGGCAGTTCTCCTTACTGCCGGAAGAAAGGGGAAAAGATCGGCCCTTAGGCACTCAAGGATTATGATCCATCAGCCTGCAGGCGGCTTTGAAGGACAGGCTGCGGACATAGAGATCCAGGCAAGGGAGATCATGAAGCTGAAAAATGAACTCTATGAGATTATTGCATTTCATACCGGGAAAACCCAGTCCCAGGTTGAGAAGGATTCCGACAGGGACCACTGGATGACTGCAGCTGAAGCAGTAGAGTACGGAATGATTGATGAGATTCTGCAGAAAAGTGAACATTGAACAAAATGGATAAGTGTTCATTTTGCGGGCGTACAAAGAAAGAAGTCAATATTCTTATTGCCGGACTTGAGGGTCATATATGCGACCATTGCATCGAGCAGGCTTACAGCATAATGAACGAGGAGCTCGGCTCCAAAAAGAGCATCTCGTTCGATTCGATCAATCTTCTTAAGCCTGCTGAGATCAAGCATTTCCTTGATCAGTATGTCATTGGGCAGGACCAGGCAAAAAAGATCATCTCGGTCGCCGTATACAACCACTATAAAAGGCTGATGCAAAAGCCTGACCCGGAAGACATTGATATAGAGAAATCGAACATTATCCTTGTCGGGGAAACAGGTACCGGCAAAACACTTCTCGCCCGTACCGTTGCAAGGATGCTTCATGTACCATTCACGATCGTCGATGCCACCGTTCTCACTGAGGCCGGATACGTGGGTGAGGATATCGAGAGCCTTCTCACCAGGCTGCTCCAGAATGCCGATTACGACGTGAAGGCAGCTGAAAAGGGAATTGTATTCATCGATGAGATAGACAAGATCGCAAGGAAAGGCGACAACCCGTCGATCACTAGGGACGTTTCCGGAGAGGGCGTCCAGCAGGGACTCCTCAAGCTGCTTGAAGGCTCGGTGGTAAATGTGCCCCCGCAGGGAGGAAGAAAGCATCCCGAGCAGAAAATGATCCCCGTCGATACCAAGAATATCCTGTTCATTTGCGGCGGTGCATTTGAAGGCATTGATAGGAAGATCGCACACCGTCTGAACACGCAGGTTGTCGGCTACGGAGCCTCAAAAAAGAGGGAACGGATCGACAAAGAGAACCTGCTCCAATACATTGCTCCCCAGGACCTCAGGTCGTACGGAATGATCCCGGAGATCGTCGGCAGGCTGCCCGTGCTTACACACCTCAACCCGCTCGACAGGAAAGCGCTCAGGGATATCCTTACGGAACCCAAGAATGCACTTGTAAAGCAATATATCAAGCTTTTCAAGATGGACAATATCGACCTGACCTTCGGTGAAGGAGTCCTTGATTTCATTGTCGATAAAGCGGTTGAGTTCAAGCTTGGTGCACGCGGCCTGAGATCGATATGCGAGGCGATAATGCTTGACGCAATGTACGATGCCCCGTCGAACGATACAAAGGAGCTGACAATCACCACAGATTACGCCGTATCAAAGCTCGACAGGATCGATATGAAGGTCCTGAAGGCATCGTAAATTCCCTCTTCAGGGGGCAGGGGACGAAGCCTCCGTGTTCCTCTGTGTCTCCTCCGTGCTCTCCGGGAAACAAAAAAAGGTATTCCCCTATCCTTTTTTCCTCTCGTAGATCACATAGGAGTACGGCAGCCTGTTCTCATCGTCTGTAACAAAATCATTGCTCTCAACGATTTCCCATCTGCCCGGGTCGGGCACCGGGAAGTAAACATCAGCAGGTGCATTCCTGTGGACATGGGTTATATAAAGCCGGTCGGCAACCTCCATGAACTGCCTGTAGATGGTACCTCCTCCTATAATAAAAACCTCTCCGTCATTTCCGCTCTTTCCTATGGCATCTTCTATCGAGTAAGCAGTATCGGAGCCGTTAACGACTTCACCCGGAATATCGGTCAGAACAATGTTCCTTCTGCCGGCAAGCGGCCTCTTCGGCAGCGATTCCCAGGTCTTCTTTCCCATTATGACTGTATTGCCCATGGTAAGCTTCCTGAATCTTTTCATGTCTTCAGGAATGTGCCACAACAGCTCATTTTTCGAGCCGATGCCCCAATCGTCTGAAACAGCTACTATTATCGAGATCATATCTGAATTTCTTATACTGCTATGTCACCTTTAATGTGCGGGTGGGCCGTATAACCGGATAATGTGAAATCCTGGTACCTGAATTCCGTGATCTCCTTTATGGCAGGATTAAGTGTCATTACAGGAGGCTTATATGGTTCCCTGGTAAGCTGGATCCTGACCTGTTCGACATGATTCAGGTATATGTGGGCATCCCCGAGTGTGTGGATGAATTCGCCGGGCTCATATCCCGTCACCTGTGCAATCATCAGTGTGAGAAGGGAGTAGGAGGCAATATTGAAAGGTACCCCGATAAAGATATCACAGCTCCGCTGGTACATCTGGCACGAGAGCTTCCCGTCGGCCACATAGAACTGGAAAAGGATATGGCAGGGCGGGAGCGCCATCTTTTCAAGCTCCCCTACGTTCCATGCGCTTACAATATGCCTGCGCGAATCGGGAGATCTGCGGATCTGTTCAATGACATTTTTAAGCTGGTCGATCTTCCTTCCGTCGGCAGCCGGCCACGAACGCCACTGGTAGCCGTATACCGGGCCAAGGTTTCCCTCCGGGTCGGCCCATTCATCCCATATGCTGACTCCATTCTCCTTCAGGTACCTGATGTTGGTCTCGCCCGAAATAAACCAGAGCAGTTCGTGCAATATTGACTTAAGGTGAAGCTTTTTTGTTGTCAGCAGCGGGAATCCCTCCCCGAGGTTGAAGCGCATCTGATATCCGAACACACTTATTGTCCCTGTTCCGGTCCTGTCTGATTTCCGGGCACCAGCGCTCAGGACGTGATCGAGAAGATCGAGATACTGCTTCATTTCTTCTTTTTCTTTTTCCTCTTTTCAATCTCATCCCTGATGGAGGCGGCACGCTCATAATCCTCCGTCTTCACAGATTCGTCTATCATTTTAAACAGCTCCTCATCGGAGTAGCTCTCAAAACCTGAATTGCCGCCCTCGTACAGTGTCTCATTCTCATTCTCGGGATTCGTTTCATCACCCGAAGAAGTTATGGTGATCCCGGCTTTTTCGAGGATCTCCTCTGTTATGTAGATCGGGCAGCTGAACCTCAGGGCAAGTGCGACCGCATCGGATGTCCTGCTGTCGATCGACAGCTCCTTGTCGCCGTTATTGCAGAGGAGCCTTGAATAGAAAACGCCCTCTTCCAGCTTATAAATCATCACCTCTATCAGGGTGATATTGAACTCATCCGCAAAGCTTTTGAAAAGATCATGGGTCAATGGCCTCGGGGGTTCAAGGTTCTCAAGCTTGATCACGATGGATTGAGCCTCAAAACCGCCTATGATTATCGGGACCCTTCGGTCACCGTTCTCTTCGATCAGGATAAGCGCATATGCCCCCGATTGAGTCTGGCTATATGAAATTCCCAGTACCTTTAGCTTTACTCTGTGCATAACATTCAATTAATAACCAGAAGGATATCGGCTCATCCGCTGATCATGACAAATATAAAGATAATAACAGTAAGACAAAGATTCACTTCCTTTCTTTTTTTACGCGGTCCCATGTAGTTATAAACATCCTCCGCACTTCTCCCGGAAGAATATATTACATATCCATTCTGAAATTGTTTACCTGCAGGATCAATATTCCTGCACTGCGATTTTTAAAAGAAATTCGGGTATCCGGTTTGGAAATAAACGAATTTGTATATCTTTGCAGTCCGAATTTATTAAAATCCTGCGGGGCCGTTTAAAGCTGTGTGAAGAAGGATTCGCACACGCCTCCCGGAAAAACAAAAAATTGACACCAGATGTACGCTATCGTAGAAATTGCAGGTCAGCAATTCAAAGTTGAAGAAGGCAAGAAGATTTTTGTTCACAGGCTCGAGGCTGATGAAGGAAGCAGCGTCGAATTCGACAAGGTGCTCCTCACCGAAGTAGACGACAGGATCGTGGTAGGTGAGCCTGTAATCACTGACCTGGTAGTGGAGGCAAAGGTTTTGGCTAACGTCAGGGGCGATAAGGTTATCGTATTCAAGAAGAAAAAGAAGAAAGGGTACAGGGTAAAGAATGGCCATCGCCAGAACTTCACCCAGATCGAGATCACAAGGATCGGAGAAAAAGGCGCTACCCCCAAACCCGTCGCCAGGAAAGCCGTCGCAAAACCTGCTGAACCGGAGGTCCTGACTGCTGAAAAAGCAGAAACAGAAGCCAAACCGGCTGCAAAGAAGACAGCCGCAAAAAAGCCGGCAGTGAAAAAAGAGGAAGCCGAAGCAAAACCCAAAAAAGCCGCTGTTGTGAAAGAGCCGGCCAAAAAACCTGCAGCCAGGAAAGCTTCAAAATCTAAAGAAAAGGAATAGTAATTTCGTAAAAACACAAGAATATGGCACACAAGAAAGGAGCAGGAAGTTCGCGTAATGGCCGCGATTCTGAAAGTAAGCGTCTGGGCGTGAAACTCTTCGGTGGCCAGACTGCAAAAGCCGGGAACATTATTGTTCGCCAGAGGGGTACCAGGCACAATGCCGGACAGAACGTCGGCATCGGAAAGGATCACACTCTCTTTGCTCTTGCTGACGGACAGGTTGAATTCAGGAAGAAAAAAGGCGATAAGATCTATGTATCGGTAAAACCGGTAACTGAATAAGGTTACAGATCACCGTACTGCAACTCCCGAAATTCTTTCCCGTACAGGAAAGCATTATCGGGAGTTTTCATATTTTTAACAGTTCGTTTTTCCGTATCCATTAAAATTAACCGCATATGCTTACAATCAACCTTATCCGGGAGAAAAAAGAGTTTGTAATAGATAGGCTTAAGGTGAAGAACTTTGAAGCAGGGGAGATCGTAAATAAGATCCTGTCGCTCGATGCTTCAAGGCGGGAGATCCAGGTAAAATCGGATGCCATGCAGGCCGAGATGAACAGGATCTCGAAGGAGATCGGAAACCTGATAAAGCAGGGAAAGAAGGAGGAGTCTGAAACGGCGAAAGCAAGGACATACGACCTGAAAGATCAGGTAAGGATTATATCAGAAAAGCTCGCCGGGCTCGATTCGGAGCTTCAAACGGAGCTGGTAAGGCTCCCGAACCTGCCGCATGAGCTCGTCGCTCCCGGCCACGGAGCCGAAGATAATGTAAAGGTCAGGGAAGGAGGCAGAATGCCGTCGCTCCCGGATAATGCCCTTGCCCATTGGGACCTTATCAAGAAGTATGATATAATCGATTTCGATCTTGGGATAAAACTGACCGGTGCCGGATTCCCTGTGTATAAAGGCAAAGGCGCCAAGCTTGAAAGGGCCCTGATCAACTTCTTCCTCGACGAAGGTGTTAAAGCAGGGTATACCGAGGTAATGCCGCCTATCATGGTGAATGAGGATTCGGGATTCGGCACGGGCCAGCTTCCCGACAAAGAGGGCCAGATGTACTTTGTGGGCCTCGACGGGTTTTACCTGATCCCGACTGCCGAGGTGCCCGTAACAAATATTTACAGGGATGTGATCCTGAATGGTGAGCAGCTGCCGGTAAAAAACATCGCCTACACTCCTTGCTTCAGGAGGGAAGCCGGTTCCTGGGGTGCACACGTGAGAGGGCTCAACAGGCTCCATCAGTTCGACAAGGTGGAGATCGTGAGAATTGACCATCCCGATCATTCTTATGCCTCCCTCGACGAAATGGTGGCCCATGTTGAAAGCCTGGTGGCGAAGCTTGGCCTGCCTTACAGGATCCTGCGCCTTTGCGGGGGCGACATGTCATTTACATCATCCATGACATATGACTTCGAGGTATGGTCGGGGGCACAAAAGCGCTGGCTCGAGGTAAGCTCGGTGTCGAATTTTGAATCATTCCAGGCAAACCGGCTGAAATGCAGGTTCAAGGGCAAGGGCGACAAACAGACAAGGCTTGCCCATACGCTCAATGGAAGCGCCCTGGCATTGCCAAGGATCGTCGCTGCGATCCTGGAAAATAACCAGGCTGAAAATGGCATCAATATCCCAGAGGTGCTGGTGCCCTACACCGGATTTGATGTGATTGACTAAAAAGAGAGCCGGTTCAGTGGCCATTTCAGAAGTCCTTTGTTTACCTTGGTGACCACCTTAGCGGACCTTTGTGTTTCAATTGATTATAATCTACCGCGAAGGTTCACGAAGGTCGGCACAAAGTCGCACTAAGGCTGATTAATAATTAATATTACTTTTGGGACAGCTTCGAAAGTATTTAAAAAATCAGCCAGTACCTGATCCCATGGAAAAGACCCGTCTTGCCTATTTATATGCCGGAGCAGCAATATTCTTCTGGGCCACAATTCCAACCGCGTTCAAGATAGCCCTCGCAAACCTTGGTATTCTTCCCACTCTTACCATCGCATCAATTGTTTCGGCTGCCGCATTGTTCATCATCCTGACCTCCGAAAACAAACTTGCCCTGCTCAAACGGAATTCACCCCGCGATCTGCTTAATTCTGCAATCCTCGGATTGATCAATCCCTTTATTTATTACCTGATACTTCTGAAGGCTTACCAGCTTCTGCCGGCCCAGGTCGCACAGCCGCTGAACATGATCTGGCCGATAATCCTCGTCTTTCTTTCCATTCCATTCCTGAAGCAGAAGATCAGGGCCCGGAGCTTTGCTGCCCTTTTCATAAGCTTCGCAGGAGTATACGTGATATCATCGCAGGGAAAGCTTTTCCACCCTGCAGGCTCCAATCTGCCGGGTATCCTTCTCGCTACGGGCAGCTCGGTCTTCTGGGCATTTTACTTCATCCTGAATGTTAAGGACAGGCGGGAAGAGGCGGTGAAGCTTTTCCTGAACTTCACATGGGGATCAATATACCTGATAATTGCAATTATTGTCACGGGCAGATTTCCAGATCCGGTTTCCATCAAGGGACTGGCAGCATCGGTCTATATCGGACTCTTTGAAATGGGGGTGACATTCTATTTCTGGCTCAGGGCGCTCCAGCTCGCTCCCACCACCGACAAAGTCAGCAACCTGGTATACCTTGCGCCGTTTCTTTCACTTGTATTAGTTCATTTTATAATAAAAGAACCTGTTTACTATACAACTCCGGCAGGGTTATTGCTGATAATTTCGGGAATTTTGGTGCAGGGCAGAAAATAACAAATCTGGCATTTGGTTATCTTTGAAAATTCAAACGGGTCTGCAGCTAATAAACCGGCAAATGAAAAAATTATTTATCTTCCTGATTACAATACTGATCGCATTTTCATCATGCAAAAAGAATGATACCCCCGGGCCCGCCGGAGGGCCGACGCCAGAGATGGCAAGGGATTCCCTTTATCTCCTCCTGAACCAATGGTATTACTGGTACAGTAATATGCCGGCCGTCAACAAGGACAACTATTCCGATCCCTATACCCTTATGGAGGCAATGAGGTACAGGCCGGTGGATAAGTGGAGCTTTGTCGAGGATTATGATAAATTTCTTGCTGAAATGCTTGGCACCTTTGTGGGACATGGTTTCAGGCTTTCCTATGACATTGAAGACAGGACTGCCAGGGTGGCAATGATATACTCCGGTTCCCCTCTTTACGCCAATGGTGTAAGACGGGGATGGATCGTCAAAACCATTAACGGAAACAATATGGCGCCGATTCTCGCCTCAGGTGACCAAACCGCCTATGACAATGCCCTGGGGCCATCCGAAGCCGGAGTCACGAATATCTTCGTTTTCAAAAAACCCGACGGAACAGAGACTACGATCTCCTCCACCAAGTCAACTTTCACGCTCAATTCCGTAATACTTTATGATACCCTGCATCTCACATCAGGGATCACGGGACACCTTGTGTTCGATCAGTTCATCACACCTTCGGCACAGGAGCTTGCAACCGCTTTCGCCTGGTTCAGGCAATGCAATGTGACCGACCTGATACTTGACCTGAGGTATAACAGCGGCGGTTACCTTGACATCGCACAGGACCTCGCCAGCTACATTGCAGGAAACACACTCGCATCCAATCATTCCGTATTTGCAAAGCTGGAATACAATGACAAGAACCAGGATCAGAATTATTCCTACCTGTTCCAGTCATCATCGTCATCACTTTCCCTCCCGCGGGTTGTGGTAATCACAAGCAGATTGACAGCCTCAGCCAGCGAGGCGGTAATGAACGGGTTGAAACCCTTCGTAAACGTGGTGGGCGTAGGAGATACAACGTATGGCAAACCGGTCGGGATGAACGGATGGCCTATTGGTGAAAAATATTTCTTCTGGCCAATCACATTCAAAATGGTCAATGCTGTCAATGAAGGAGATTATTATGCAGGGTTTGCGCCCGAAAAGTATGCCGACGACGATGTTTCGCATGACTTTGACGACAGGAGGGAACTCTGCCTGAACGAATCGATCCATTACCTCGAATCGGGCGGATTCACGGCAAAAAGGGCCGGAGAATTCCATCGCAACCCGGTATTTTCGGAAAAGCCGGCATGGATGACGAACGGGTTCTCAATCGATAAGCCACATAAATAACCATATTTAACCCTGTCATTTGAAAAAGGAACCGTCGGAAAGGATTATTCTCGGGATCGATCCGGGCACTTCGATCACCGGGTACGGGATCATAAGGACCGATGGGCGCGAAGCTGTATTGCTGACAATCGGGGCAATTGACCTTTCCAAATTTGATGATCATTACCTGAAGATCAAAAACATCTTTGAACAGACTCTATCCATTATAGATGAGTTCCATCCTGATGAACTGGCAATAGAGGCTCCTTTTTACGGGAAGAATGTTCAGTCGATGCTCAAGCTTGGTCGTGCCCAGGGAGCAGCAATTGCAGCTGCCCTCTCGAGGTCGCTCCCGATCTTTGAATACGCTCCCAGGAAGATAAAAATGTCGATCACCGGTCAGGGGGCGGCCTCGAAGGAGCAGGTGGCATCGATGCTGATGAAGATCCTGAAATTCGGGGATATGAAGATGAAGCTTGATGCTACTGACGGATTGGCTGCAGCCCTGTGCCATTTTTACCAGACAAATTCCCCCGTTAGCGAAAAGAGCTATAACAGCTGGAAGGATTTCATGAACAAGAACCCGAAAAGGGTCAGGAAACCCTGAATCTACATAACCGAGAAAGCAAGCGCCGCCACGCTCACCCTAGCCCCCTCGATCTTAAGGATCTCATTTGCACATGCTTCGAGTGTCGATCCTGTGGTAATTACATCATCGACTAGGAGGACATGTTTCCCAGTCAATGATCCCTCATCGGTAACGCCGAATATGCCTCCCACGTTGGTCCACCTGTCATACCGGGTCCTCCTGGTTTGCGTCGCCGTCTTTACATTGCGTTTCAGAAGGTCGCTCCTTACAGGCAGGCAGCATGGTCCTGCGATCCCTTCGGCGATAATTTCACTCTGGTTGAAGCCGCGCTTCCTCTCCTTTGAAGGATGGAGCGGGACAGGTATTATCATATCGATCCCGTCGATGAATCCCGACGATCCTAGCGAAGTCCCGTAAATTCTTCCGAGTTCGCTTCCCGCTTCCCTTCCTCCCTGGTATTTAAGGTAATGGATAAGCTTCCTGATCCTGCTGTCACGGGTATAGTATGAAAATGCGGCGGCTTTTTCCAGCCTGCACCTTCCCCAGAACAATTGTGCCACCGGGTTATCCTGCTTCAAATGAAAGTTTGTCCTTGGGATCAGCACAAAACATTCGGTGCAGACAGCTGTTTCAATCCGCAGCAAATGGTTGCCGCAGCCATGGCAAAGCCTGGGGAAAAGGAGACTTATGAAATCATCCCACAGATCTGGAAAGTAATTCATGCAGCGGACAGAATTGTCACTGCCAAGTTACTAAAGAATTACCTTTTCGCTGATACTTTTTGCTGTTTTACTGAACTCCTCAGGGGTAAATTTCTTCTTCGGATTGCGGAAGTTGATATCTTCCATCGAGTCCATAGGCACGAGATGAATATGGGCGTGGGGCACCTCGAGCCCGATCACGGCCACTCCTATCCTGGCGCAGGGGACTGCTTCACGTATTGCCCTTGAGATCTTTTTGGAGAAGAGGAAAAGGTGACAAAGATAATCTTCGTCGAGGTCGAAAATATAATCCACCTCCGCTTTGGGGACGACCAGCGTGTGACCCTCCCTCAGCGGGTTTATGTCAAGAAACGCATAGCATTTCTCATCTTCGGCAATCTTATACGACGGTATCTCCCCGTTTATAATCCTTGTGAATATTGTTGCCATCAGACCAGATTTTTCTCAGAGTGAAACACCAACAATCTCAAATGCAACAGTTCCTGACGGAACCTTTATCTCAACGGTATCGCCAACCTTCTTGCCGATCAGCCCCATGGCAATCGGTGAGCTTACGGCGATTTTGCCAAGCTTGAGATTTGCCTCGCTCTCAGGCACAATCTGGTATTCCATCACATTGTTGTTGATCTTGTTCTTGATCTTAACCCGGTTAAGAATCCTTACGGTTGAAGTATCGATTTTGGATTCATCCAATACCCTGGACCTTGCAATAATATCATCAAGCCTGGAGATTTTCATTTCGAGCATCCCCTGCGCTTCCTTTGCAGCTGCGTATTCTGCATTTTCTGTAAGGTCCCCCTTATCCCTAGCATCAGCAATCTGCTTTGATATCAAAGGCCTTTCGACCAGCCTTAAATGGTCGAGTTCCTCCTGAAGTTTCTGCAGCCCTTCTCCTGTTATATAAATAACATCTGACATTTCTCTTACAGTTAAAAAATAAGAAGAATCCCGGGAAATCCCGGAACTCTTCAGTAACAAATATAATAAAGGTTTTTCAAACTACCAAATAAAATACATGAAATCGGGTATTATACAGATACTTAAACCTATGGTTCCCTACTTGTATTTTCTTCCCGCCTTTCTGGATTCCGATACTGTTCTTTTTCGTTTTATCTTGTAGTTTGAATCCGATTCCTTCCTGTTACTTTTCATGCGTTCCCGGACCTCCGGTGTCTGAATATCCAGGGCGTGCTTCCTGTTTTTCCTGACAGCTTCAGCATACTGCTTGTCATCCTTTTTCTTTTTTGCCTCCTGTTCCTTCTTGCTTTTTGCAGGATTGAGCTTTTTGATCTTTTTATTTCCCTTTTTCGGAGCCCTGTCGTTCTGCTTTTCCTGGGGCACCCTGATGCCGGGCCCCGGCCTCTGGGCTTCACTCACTGCGGTGAACATCAGAAGCGAAAGAGTGAACAGCATAAGTTTTGTGCCTGTGGAAATGTTCATTGCAAAAGATTATAAAAAGTGAGTCGCAGAAATAAAGAATTATACGGGTAATACTAAATTTGCTCCTGTTTATTATAAAAATATGATGAAATTTTCGAGGTTCACCAATATTGTTTCATTTTTGACTCTCTTCCTCACATTTCTTCCGTCCTGTTCAAAGCACACGAATGACGTCATACCAGATGTCCGGGTGGATTTCACAATCGATCTCGAAAACCCGGAATTTGCCAGCCTGACGGTAGCCGGAAGCTTTGATACAATTGATGCAGCCACCCACAACTGGGGTCCGCTCGCCGGAGGCTATGACGGAAACGGGATAATCGTTTATTCGGGCCCTGATGAGTTCCACGCTTACGACAGGACCTGCCCTTACGATTTTGCCGCCAACGGGAAGAGTGTCAGGATCAATGCAGACTATGCCGTTGCCGTCTGCCCTGAATGCGGGACGACCTATGATCTTTCCGCTTTCGGCACCCCTGCTTCCGGCCCCGGGAGGTATCCTCTCAAGAATTACAACATCACGCTCACCTACAACAGGTACCTCAGGGTCTGGAACTGAACCGCATCCCCGGGAACGTCTCAAAAGTAATCTGAGACACCCTGAATAAGTCCCTAATACCTGTAATGTTCAGGTTTATACGGACCCGCCTTGTCAATTCCCAGATATAGTGCCTGCTCCTCGGTAAGCTTCGTGAGCTTTACACCCAGCTGATCAAGATGGAGTCTCGCAACCTCTTCGTCGAGCTGTTTCGACAGGCGGTAAACCCCTACCTTGTATCTGTTCCTCCACAGATCGATCTGCGCAAGGGTCTGGTTGCTGAATGAATTGCTCATCACGAATGAAGGATGTCCGGTGGCGCAGCCAAGATTTACGAGGCGTCCCTCAGCAAGAATGAAGATAGCATGGCCATCAGGGAAAACGTACTTGTCGACCTGCGGCTTGATGTTCACTCTCTCCAGTCCGGGCATTCCCGTAAGCCTGTCCATCTGGATCTCATTGTCAAAGTGGCCTATATTGCAGACGATCGCCTGGTCCTTCATCCGCATCATGTGCTCCAGCGTGATTATATCCCTGTTGCCGGTCGCCGTCACAAATATATTGCCCTCGTCGAGGGAATCCTCAACGGTCTTAACTTCAAAGCCTTCCATTGATGCCTGAAGGGCGCAGATCGGATCGATTTCGGTGATAATCACCCTTGCGCCATATGACCGCATCGATTTTGCACAGCCTTTGCCAACATCCCCGTATCCGCAGACAACCACGACCTTTCCTGCTATCATAACGTCAGTGGCGCGTTTGATCCCGTCGGCAAGCGACTCACGGCAGCCGTACAGATTATCGAACTTTGACTTGGTCACTGAGTCATTTACGTTTATTGCAGGAACCAGTAGCTCACCCTTTTCAAGCATCTGGTACAGCCTGTGAACTCCGGTGGTGGTCTCTTCCGAGATGCCCGCCAGGTCCCTTACCACGTCGTGCCACTTGCCGGGCTCCGATTTCCGTATCTCTTTAAGTGTATTCAAAATGATAGCTTCTTCATTGCTCGACGCTTTGACATCCAGGACCTTTGGGTCATTTTCCCCCTTGAACCCGAGATGAACAAGCAGTGAGGCATCGCCACCGTCATCAACGATCAGGTTAGGCCCCTTGCCTCCCGGAAATGACAGCGCCTGCACTGTGCACCACCAGTACTCCTCAAGGGTCTCCCCTTTCCATGCAAAGACCGGGAATCCCCTTACAGCTATTGCTGCTGCTGCATGATCCTGGGTGGAGAAGATGTTGCAGCTCGCCCACCGTACGTCTGCTCCGAGCTCAGCCAGGGTCTCGATAAGAACAGCCGTTTGAATTGTCATGTGAAGCGATCCGGTGATCCTTGCTCCTTTGAGAGGCTTTTCCGCAGAGTACTTTCTCCTGATTGCCAGAAGTCCCGGCATCTCTTTCTCTGCCACTTCTATTTCTTTCCGCCCGAAATCAGCAAGGGAAATATCCCTGACTGCAAACGGCTTGTTTTCAACTGCCTGGTTCATTATGTCCCTATTAATTCGTTAAGAGGACAAAGGTAAGAATAATTTGGGACCGGAGAAAGCACCTCAGAGCAATCCGGCGGCCTTTTGACGATCGAGCTCCATCTGCGCTACAAGCTCCGCGATGGTGCTGAACCGGATCTCGTCCCTCAGCCTGTAACGGAAAACAACCGTGAGCTCCCGGTCATACAGGTCACCGTCGAAATCAAGTATGTTCACTTCGACCGATCTCATCCGGCTGTAAGGGCTGACAGTGGGATTGGTTCCTATATTCAGGATCCCTTTCAGCAATGATTCCTCATGAAGGACTTCTACTGCATATACCCCGTCGGCAGGCAAAAGCTTGAAACTGTCTGAAGGCTCGATGTTGGCGGTCGGAAAACCAAGCCCGCGGCCGATCCCCTTTCCTTTCACCACCCTGCCGCTAACCATGTAACTGTATCCCAGCCAATTATTTGCCTCTTCGAGCCTGCCGGCCAGGAGAGCCTCCCTGATGGCAGTCGAGCTGATGGTCCCTTCCGGTGCACTGACCTCTTCAACCTTTTCAACGGTGAATCCGAACTCCTTTCCGCATTCAAAAACTGTGGCAAAGTCACCCTTCCTGCCCCTTCCGAAATGATGGTCATACCCTACAACCAGGTGATAAACCCCGAGCTTACCCACGAGGATCTGCTTAATGAATTCAAAAGCAGACAGGTTGCTGATGTCCCAGGTGAATGGTATGACGATCAGATGGTCTATTCCCGTCTCGCGGATCAGGCTTTCCTTCTCACCAAGCGTTGAAAGGAATGACAGCCCTCCCGTATCTCCTCCCAGCACCAGTCTGGGATGGGGATTGAAAGTGACTGCCACCGATTCACCGCCGGTCAGGCGGGCAACATGCACAACATATTCCAGCAGGGCTTTGTGCCCCCTGTGAACCCCGTCGAAAACACCCAGCGTTATTACCGGTTTTACGAAGTTCAGACCATCATATTTTTCATGAACAAACATGGCTCTCCGGTTTCAGCTGCAAAATTAGCAAAGGCAATTTAATGGGATAAGATTATGATTTAGATTTTGTAACTTTATGGTAAGATAAAAGCGCCGCCATAAAATGAATTCCTCAAAATTCTATATGTCTGATCCCTGGCTCGAACCGTTCAGGTGCATAATCGATACCCGGATCGCCAAATGCGTCGCAAAAGAGCGGCAGCTTGTTCCTGAAGGAAACCTGGTGGAATTCGCCATGGGTCATTACTATTACGGGCTGCACCACGACGAGAATGGGTGGATCTTCAGGGAATGGGCTCCAAATGCCGCTTCCATCTTCATGATCGGAGGGTTCAACGACTGGAAGGAAACCCCGGAATACAGCCTGAAAAGGATCAACAGCCACGGCGACTGGGAGATCAGGCTTCCCCATCCGCTCCTGAACCACGGGGATCTTTATAAATTATCCATGCACTGGAAAGGAGGCAGGGGGGAAAGAATCCCCTCCTATGCTGCCAGGGTAGTACAGGACGAAAGGACAAAGATATTCAGCGCACAGGTATGGAACCCGCCGGAACCTTACAGGTGGAAGGTCGTTAATTTCAAGCCCAAAGCGACTGTTCCGGTAATTTATGAAGCGCACATCGGGATGGCCACGCCTGAGGAAAAGCTCGGCACCTACAGGGAATTCACAAGGGATGTCATTCCCTATATTGCAAGATCCGGATACAATACCATACAGCTGATGGCAATCCAGGAGCACCCGTTCTACGGATCGTTCGGATACCACGTTGCAAACTTCTTTGCAGCATCATCACGGTTCGGAACACCGGAGGACCTCAAAGAACTCATCGATACCGCACATGAGGCCGGCCTCAGGGTAATCATGGACCTCGTCCATTCCCATTCGGTCAAGAATGTCAACGAAGGGCTGGGATTGTTCGATGGGTCGCCGGGTCAGTATTTTCACACCGATCACAGGCGGAACCATGTTGCGTGGGACTCCCTGTGCTTCAATTATGGAAAAGATGTTGTCCTGCACTTCCTATTGTCTAACTGCAGGTACTGGCTCGAGGAGTTCAAATTCGACGGATTCAGGTTTGACGGAGTTACCAGCATGATTTACTACAATCATGGCCTGGAGAAAGCCTTCACTTCCTACAGCGAGTATTTTGACGGCGGGCAGGACGACGATGCACTCGTCTACCTTTACCTTGCCAATAAGATGATCCATGTCTTCAATCCTGATTCGCTTACGATCGCAGAAGAGATGAGCGGCATGCCGGGGCTGGCGGCAAGCACCGCCGGGAAAGGGTATGGGTTCGACTTCAGGCTTTCCATGGGCGTTCCCGATCTCTGGATAAAGCTTGTGAAGGATACACCCGACGAGAACTGGGAGATGGGGTACCTCGTTCATGAGCTTACACAGCACAGGCCCGAAGAAAGGATAATTTCGTACTGTGAATCGCACGACCAGGCGCTTGTCGGGGATAAGACGCTTATTTTCAGGATGCTCGATGCCGAGATGTACACCGGTATGTCAAAATCGTACCACAGCCTTACCCTCGACCGCGGGATCGCACTCCACAAGATGATCAGGCTCCTGACATTCTCAACGGCCGGAGGGGGTTATCTCAATTTCATGGGAAATGAATTCGGCCATCCCGAGTGGATCGATTTCCCAAGGGAGGGTAACAACTGGAGCTATAAATATGCCCGCCGGCAGTGGCAGCTGGTCAGGAACAAGGACCTCAAGTATGCCTACCTTTACGAATTTGACAACAGGATGATATCCCTGCACCGGGAATTCGGGATACTCGATGATCCATGGGTCTACAGGATCTTTGAGAACAATCCCGACAAGGTGATCGCTTTCACTAGGGGTGAATTCCTGTTGGTATTCAACTTCCACCCGACAAGGTCGTTTACTGACTACGGGATACCTGTCAAAGGGAAGTTCAATCTCTTCCTCGACACCGATGATTCGAATTTCGGGGGATTCGAACGGATAGACAAGACCCAGGTATACATGTCAACAAAAAAAGGAGAAAAGCCGCATCTCGACGCGCCTTTCTACCTTTATCTCTACCTGCCGTCGCGGACAGCCCAGGTCTTTAAAAGGGAATCCGTAAGGAGGGCCACTGATATTTAATCTATCCACCGCAGCAGGTAAAAATCCTGCTTGTGCGGAAGATCCTTGTGCTTAGGATATATCCTGATCCCGTAAAAAAATGTCCCGGCTTTTTCAGGGATAAGGTCAGCCCTGAAGAAGCATTTCCCGTTCTTGCTGCTCACCAGCTTGAATTCCTGGCTGTCGACGAACTCATATTCCCCCTGCCTGTTCAGGTGGGTGAAAACGAATTCCACTCCGACATGCTCTTTTGGGATCTGCTTGATATCCAGTGCAATTTCGGCACGGTAATCATGGCCCGAGTGGTAAACGTTCTCTTCAGGCCTTTCGAAGTTATAGCTGATCACCTCGATATTGTCCCATTGCTCCCTCATGGTCTTTTTCCACGCCGCAAGATCCCTGGCCTTCTCAAAATCGTTTGCAACCAGGTACTTGTTCCTTGTCCAGAGCTTTGAATAATACTTCTCATAATAGTCGTCGAGCATCCTCTTCATAGTAAACTCCGGTGCTATCCTGACCATGGTGTTCTTGATGTGGCTGATCCATTCCACAGGCACCCCGTGTTCGTTGAACGAATAATATGCCGGAACAATCTCATATTCAAGCATATTGTAAATAGTTTCCGCATCGATATCATCCTGCAGCTCCTGGTTTGCGAAGGTCCGTTTCTTGGGTAATGCCCAGCCGGCGAATGCATGGTAACCTTCCACCCACCAGCCGTCGAGGACACTGAAATGGAGGGTTCCGTTCATCACCGCCTTTTCCCCGCTGGTCCCCGATGCTTCCAGGGGCCGTGTGGGAGTGTTCAGCCATATGTCGACACCTCTTACAAGGTATTTGGCAAGCTCGATATCGTAATTGTCGAGGAAGATGACTTTCCCGGCAAACTGCGGCATCTGGGATATCTCGAACACCCTTTTGATCAGGTCCTGCCCCCCTCCGTCGCTTGGATGGGCTTTCCCGGCATAAATGAACTGGACTGGCCTTTCCGGGTTGTTGACTATGCGTTCAAGCCGGTCAAGGTCCCTGAAAAGTAGCGAGGCGCGCTTATAGGTTGCAAATCTCCTTGCAAACCCTATTGTCAGGGCCTTTTCATCGAGGTGAGTGCTGATATTCAGGAGGGTCCTCGGGCTCACATGCTTCTCCATCATTTCAGCCTGAAGCCTCTTCCTGATATTGGTAAACAGATTCTTCTTGAGTGTCGTCTTGACCTCATAGACCCGTGCATCATCGAAGGAATAGAGCCTTTCCCAGAGGCTCCTGTCGGTCTGGTCAAAATTCACCTTGCCTGTCAGTTCCTTATAGACATCCTGCCATTCCGGTGCAATCCATGTCGGATAATGAACGCCGTTGGT